>Ga0326728_10000867_pt1 | contig 113738 bp, 91 predicted proteins | sample MB3enrmetagenome_FD_207602 | JGI IMG/M metagenome (GOLD analysis project Ga0326728, IMG submission 207602) | Lab enriched peat soil microbial communities from McLean, Ithaca, NY, United States - MB31MN | ecosystem: Environmental > Terrestrial > Soil > Wetlands > Peat | place: USA: New York... | reverse complement strand
TTGCTGCCATATGACTGCAAGAATTATAACCCTCCCCAGCGAAAATGCAAGTGCGAATTTCGTATCTGCGAATTTCCTTCTATCTTATTGAGGGCGCTCGGAATAAAGTCGCCGTGCGAAGTTCCTGAGGCAGCACGCAGTAGGCAGTAGGCAGTACCGGACGGGGATGAAAAACCACAGGGCAGATGTAGATACTCCAAGCCCTCTCCCGAGGGGAGGTAGGTCTGCCCTCTCCCAGGAGAGGGTGGACCGCGATGGCGCTTTCACCAGTCCGTAAGGCGACGGAGCCGGGTGAGGGGTCAGTTGCACGGTGAGGACGGGTCTGCCACGCTTGGCCGGATGTGCTATGGTGTGGGGGTTATGTTGCCATCGGTACGAACCAAGTGGCTCACAATTCTCCTGGCGGTGGGGATTCTTGGGACGCAAGTGCCCGAAGTGATGGGCGCTGAGCTGACGCCGAAAATGGTGGAGGCCTTCGACAGATACGTTCAGTTGACGGAGGCGCGAATCAATGGGGAAGTGTCACAAACCGAGAAGTTCTTGTATGTGGATGGACTCCGTCCCGAGCGCCGGTCACAAGTCCTGGCCTCACTCGAGCGCGGTGAGATTTTTATGGAGCGGCTTCAGACGCTCGATGCTTCCGGTCAGAAGATCGAGGCGCCGGAGGCCATCATCCATCATTGGCTGGGGGCGGTTTTCATTCCTGGCGCCAATCTTCAACAGACCCTCGCCCTGGCGCAAGACTACAATCGTCACCAAGACATTTATAAGCCGGAGGTGGTTCGCTCACGCCTGCTCACTCACCAAGGGAACGACTTCACAATCTATTACCGCTTGCGGAAGAAGAAAGTCATCACCGTCACGCTCAACACCAATCACGACGTCCATTATTTTCCAGTTGATTCGACGCGCTGGTACAGCCGCTCTTATTCCACCAGGATCGCCGAAGTGACCGATGCTGACACGCCGAATGAGCGCGAAAAGCCCGTCGGCCACGACGAGGGATTTCTTTGGCGACTCAATTCTTACTGGAAATTTGAGGAGAAAAACGGCGGGGTCTACGTCGAGTGCGAGTCAATTTCCCTCACGCGCGACATTCCCACAGGATTGGGCTGGCTCATCAAGCCCTTCGTAACCAGCATCCCCAAAGAATCCCTGGAGATGACCATGGGCTCGACGCGGGCAGCGCTGGTGGCGGGCAGGAGAGAAGACAGTAGGCAATAGGCAGTAGGCAGTGGGCAGTGGGCAGTAGGCAGTAGGCAGTGGGCAGTGGGCAGAAGCTGCGCGATTGTCCGAAAGCTCAATATGGAAGGGAGCATGCAATGCAGAGGTTTTTCAGATTGACCGCGGTCATCAGCGCGGCCCTACTTGCATTCTGCGGAACGGCTGGAATCAGCAGTGGGTGGAAAACCTCCTTGCCGGCGGAGCAGGGTTTGGATTCCAAAACGCTCGCGAGGATGAACTCTCACGCTTTGGCCACTCTGCCGCACATTCGAAGCGTGCTCATTGCCAGGCACGGCTGCCTCGTATTCGAACAGTACTATAACGGTGGCAGCCCTGACGAATTGCAGAACATCCAGTCCATGACTAAGAGCGTCACGGGCGCACTCATCGGTATCGCGATCAGGCAGGGACGCATCCGCGTTAACCAGAAAGTCATGGAGTTTTTCCCGGAGATTGAGTCACCGCCGGATCCCAGAGTGCGAACTGTGACCGTCAGGCACCTTCTGACGATGTCATCGGGTATTCGGGCGGATCCGCCGCAATGGGACAAGAACGACGACAATCCAGCCAGATCCGCACTCACACAGACCCTGGAGGCCGACCCAGGAGCCAAATTCATCTATTCCGGGTATGCGCAGCACATCTTGTCCGCAATCCTATGCAGAGTCACTCATCAGACCGTCTTGGATTTCGCAGAGGTCAACCTCTTCCGCCCATTGGGAATATCAAAGGTAGTATGGTACAAGGACAAGAGCGGTATGGAGCTGGGGTGCGGAAGCTCATTATGGAAAACGAGCGACCTTCTGAAACTCGGCCAGCTATACCTGAACAGGGGACGTTGGAATGGAGCGGAACTGATTCCGGAATGGTACGTTTCGGAATCGACCAAGACGCAGTGCACAGGAGATTTCTTTGGAGCCCGCGTAAGCTACGGATTCCTCTGGTTCACAGATACGATCTCCGGTCATGCGGTTTATTATGCAAGGGGGTATGGGGGACAATACTTGCTTGTGGCGCCCGATCTCGACCTCGTTGTTCTCTGCACATCAGACTGGCGGCAACCTGAGTATCCGGAACACTACGCGCTAGTGAGGGACTTCGTGATTCCCTCCGTCATTGAACCTTAGAGCAGGCACTGATGTCCCCAGAGCGCCTCCCGGCTGTGATTTGCAAAGACTGTTCGCCGCCCAAAAAGCAAGGCTCCTGAGGATGACGGGCTTGCCACTGGCCCTAGCCCCTAGTCCCCAGCACCCAGCCCCCTCTTTTGCTCGAGCAAGGAATAGAGCACAGGCATGACCAGCAAGGTAATGAAAGTTGAGATGGAGAGGCCACCGATGACGGCCAGGGCCAAGGGCTTTTGCAATTCTGCGCCCGCGCCCAGACCCAGCGCCAGCGGCAGCAAGCCAAAAAGCGTACACAGCGTGGTCATCAATATAGGACGCACGCGGATTTTGCCGGCCTGCACCAGGGCTTCGCTGAGCGGCATGGCTTGCTCTTCCCAGAGCTTGTGAACGTACTCAAAAAGAATGATGCCGTTCTTTACCACCAACCCCACCATCAGGATGATCCCCATAAACGACGAGACGTTGAGCGCCGTCCCGGTGGCGAGCAGCATCACGAAGACGCCGAGGAGTGAAAGGGGGGCTGCGGACATGATAATCAAGGCGGGAGCGAAGGCGCGGAACTGGATCACCAGCACGATGAAAACCGCCGCCAGCGCCAGGCCGAGAACGGAGAGAAGGTCGTGGAAGGAGCTTTGCTGGCTTTCGTAGAGGCCGCCGATTTCATAGGTGGTTCCTACTGGAAACTGGATGGCGCTCAGGAGGTTTTTGACATCGCGTACGGCGCTTCCCAGGCCGCGGTTCTCGAGGCGCGCCGAAAGCGGCACCATCAAGCGCTGATTTTCGCGTGTCAATTCGCTCTCGCCCTGCACGGTCTCGAGTTGGGCCAGAGCGGAAACCGGAACGATCTGCTTGTTGGGCGTGAGGATGGGGAACTGCTGCACGTCCGGATAGTTATACCGGAATGAGTCCGGAAAGCGCACGCGGATGCCGATAGTGCGGTCGGTCTGGCGCAGATCGGTCTCGGTCAGTCCCAGCAGCCCCGCCTCGAGTTGCTGCGAGACTTGGTCCACCGTGAGACCCAGATGCCCCGCCTGCACAGGGTCGACGTGAACCTCGATTTCGGGGTTGCCTTTCAGGATACCCTGGAAATCCACGATGCCGGGGATCTGCTGCATTTTCGGCCCGATTTCGTCCGCCAGCTTCTCCAGTTCAGGCATGTTACTGCCGAAGATTTTCACCTCAATGGGATTGGGGTTTCCTTCCATATCGCCAATCATGTCCTGGAGCACCTGCGTGAACTCGACCCGCACTCCGGGAATATTGCTGAGGATCTTCTGGCGCAAATCATCCATGGTGTCGTCGATGCTGCGGTCACGCCGGGAGCGCGGTTTCAGCTTGACCACAATCTCACCCGTGTTCTGTGTGGTCGCGAAAGGTCCCATCTCCGCCCCGGTGCGGCGCAAGAAGGCCTCGGTTTCGGGCGTCTTTTGGACCTGGTCCCCCACCCTTTGGTCGATACGGTCGGTCTCTGCCAGGGAAGTTCCCGGCGGCGTCCACATGTCGAGAACAAAGCCGCCTTCGTCCATGTCGGGGAGAAAGCCGGTTTCGGCGCGCGTGTAAAGAAACACTGTCACGGCGATGGAAGCCAAAGTCGCGGCGGCCACCACCCAACGCTTGCGCAGCGACCAGCGAACCGCCTTTTCATAAGCGCGATTGACCGGCCCGATGAAACTCTCCGCCGTCACACGGTGCCGCTGCGGAGTGAGAAACCTCTGAGACAGGAGGGGTATAAGAGTCAACGCGAAGAGGAGGGAGAGAAGCACCGAAACGGCAAGGGTGAGGCACAGGGCCGAGAAGAAGTCGCCCACCACGCCTTTCAGCAGGCTCAAAGGGGAAAACACCACCACGGTAGTCGCCGTGGAGCCGATGACCGCGCTCAGCAACTCCTGCGTTCCTTTTTCGGCCGCTTCGGCGGGCGGCTCGCCCAGTCCGAGATGGCGGTAGATGTTTTCAATGATGACCACGGCGTCGTCGATGATCAGCCCGATGGCGACGGCGATTCCTCCCAGCGACATCAGGTTGAGCGTGCTCCCGAACAAGTTCATGAAGAAGAATGTGCTGATGACCGTGATGGGAAGGGTAACGGCGGCGATCAGGGTGGTGCGGCCTTCGCGCAGAAAGAGGAAGAGAATCACCACCGCGAGGAAACATCCAATCAGGACGGCATCGCGGATGCTGGCCACCGCCTCGCGCACGAACTCCGCCATATCGTAAACCACGGAGAGGTGGAGCGTTTTGGGAATTGCCGAGCCCAAGTCATTCGCCAGCGCCTTGGCCTGATCGGCGACTTGCAGGATGTTGCCGCCAATCTGCCGCGAAATGCTGATCAATGCGCCCGGCTGGCCGTTTCCGTAGACGAGAATGCGGGGATCTTCGACTCCGTCCCGGACTTCACCGATGTCGCGCACACGAATGGGGGTCTGGCCGTCCACCGCCACGACGGAATTGCGAATGTCGTCAAGGTCGGTAAACTGGCCGGTGGCCAGGACGAGATAGCGCGAATAATCCTTATCCAATCTTCCCACGGAGGTCACTTCGTTGGTGGCGCGAAGGCGGTCCGCGATGTCCGGCAAGGAAAGGCGGTGAGCGAGCATTTTCTGCGGATCGACGATGACCGAAACCTCGCGCGTCGAGCTGGCCTCGACCTCCACCAGCGCCACCCCAGGCACGCGGCTGAAGAGCGGACGCAGGTTGTAGTAGGCATAATCGCGCAGGTCGGAGTCCGGAACGTTTCCGTTCAGGACAAACATGAGGATGGGCCAGGCCGTGGGTGTAATGCGCTCGACCTCGATGTCGGTCGATGCGGGCAGGCTGGTTCTGACGTCGCTGATGCGCGCCTGCAATAGCTGTAGCGCATACTGCATGTCCATGTCGGGATTGAATAGGACGGAAATCTCGGTGGCACCCCGGATGGTCCTGGAGCGCACGCGGTTTACACCCAGCACTTCCCGCGCCTCCTCTTCGAGAGGCCTCGTCACTGTGAGGAGCATGTTTTGAGGCGAAAGATCACCCGCGTGCGCCAGAATGACGATGCGCGGGAAGGAAAGCTCGGGATAGATGTTGCTGGGCAAGCGGAAAACCGAAACCAGGCCGGCGGCCACAAGCAAGCCAGTGAGCAGATAAATAGCGCGACTGTTCCGGCGACAGAAACGGACGACGTTCATGATTTGACCTTGATCTTAGCGTGTGCGGGAAGACCGTAACCTCCGCCGAGGATGATGGTCTGTCCCTCCTGCGCCCCGGAGAGCAGTTCGACACGGTCCTTGGTTTCGAGCCCCAGTTTTACCGGTACCGCCTCCGCTTTTTCGCCCTCGACACGGTAAATTTCCGGGTTCCCATCCTGGTCGCGGTAGACAGCCGCGAGAGGGGCTACCAGCGCGTTCCGATGGGTTTCCAGCGGTACCTGAGCCGTGAGAAACATTCCCAGCCGCAGCAGTCCTGCGCCGTTAGCGATTCGGATTCGGACCAGCCCGACGTTGGTGGCGGGATCAACGGCGGGCGAGATCGCCGCAACCCGACTCTGAAATATCTTGTCGGGAAAAGCGTCGGCGGAGATGCGCAGCGCCTGCCCCACGCGGATTTTGTCGAGGTAAAGGGCGGGCACATTCCCGAACAGCTCCACCTCGGAGGTGTTCGCCACTTCAAACACCGGCTGGGCCGCCGTGCCGTCCACCTGCTCGCCCGCGCTCAGCAAGCGCTTGACGATCATGCCGGTGAGGGGGGAGCGCACTTCCGTCCGCCCGAGGTTCAGCCGGGCCAGTGAAAGCGCAGCCTCGGCCTGACTCAGCGCGGCCTTGTTGACGCTCGATTGGGTGCGGGCATCCTCGACGTCTTTGCGCGCGGCAATGCCCCGCTCCAGCAGCTTCTCGTTCCGTTCCAGGCTCAGATGTGAGTTATCCAGGTTTGCATTGGCCTGGTCCACCGCGGCCTGGGCCTGCTGAACCTGGTCGCGAAACGGCCGATCGTCGATCTTCGCCAGCACCTGCCCCTCACGGATGCGGTCACCCTCGGCCACCATCATCTGCGCGACACGTCCGGGAACGAGCGAGCTGACGCGAACGTCCTGGTTGGGCAGCGCAGAAATGGATCCGCTGACGGAGAGGGTTGATTCAATGTCAGCGCGCTCCACGCGCGTGAGAGTTACTTCCGCCACGATGTTCGCGGCGCCCTCTTCCGTGTCCTCACCTTCACCCTCGGACGATTTCTTGGAGCAGGAAGGCAAAAGCAATAGGGCAAGCGCCAAGGACAGAAAACACAAGGCGGCGGAGCCGCAATCAAAAGGAGATTCTCTGTGCGCTCCGTGCCTCACAAGCTTCAACACAGAGAACACGGAGGATCTCAGTGGCCTCTGTGTTAAGGCTCTTCCAGTCGCGGAGGGCACGGAGGCAGTACTGGTTCGAGAAGAAATCCGCGCGTGCGGAATAGAAGTTCCGGAATAGTGCCACAGCGTGGAGCCGTTGGCACGTCCGGCAGTCTTTTTGATAGGCATTTAATCCACTGCTCCTCCCACCACCGGCAATCACCAATCGCAAATCACCAATTACTAATCCACTGATCCTCCTACCGTTTCTTCCAACCCGGCGTAAAGGTCCTGCAATTGCTCGAGACTCTGAAGATAACTACTCTCCACGCTCTGCACGTCCTGTTGGGCCTGGATAGCCATCAAGATATTGGTCTTTCCGGCCCGGTAGCTTTCCTCTGCCATGCTTTCGAGTTGACGCGCCACAGGAAGCAGCCGGTCGCGATAGAGTCGAACTTGCGTACGTTGGGCTTCGAGGTCGTAAAAGCCGGCCTCGATGCGGGCGGAAACGGAGCGCTCGGTGGCGGCAGCTTCGGCCTCCAAGACGCGCTCGTTCGCCAGGGACTCTGCAATCTCGCCCTGGTTTCGAGAAAAGAGCGGAAGACCAATGGAAATCATGCCGCGCGGCCCATAACGGAAATCGCGCGGCGAGTTGAAATCCATCCCCGCTTCAAAATCAAGGTTGGGAATCCTCTCGGCCTTTAACAGGGAGTGGCGGCTGTCCTCAACCTTTTTCTCGCCGCCCAGGTGCTGCAAATCGGGGTTCGATTGGTAGGCGCGGCTGACGAGGTCCTGCAAGCTCGCCGTGGGGGTGCTGTCTTCGAGAGTCCCCGCCAGCTCCCAGGCTTTTGTGGCGGGTTCGTCTAGCAGCGCGTTGAGCCGGCTCATTGAAACCTTCTCGCGCTGCCGGGCGACCTCGAGGTCGGCTTCGGCGCGGGACACTTCCAGGCCGGTTTGGATCACCTCGAGTTGAGCGACGTCTCCGGTCTTGAAGCGGTCCTCGGCAATCTGCGCCAAGCGCTTGGCAAGTTCCACTACCCGCGCCAGCCTGTCGGACTCCGCCCGCGCGTAAGCTGCGGCGTAGTAAGCCTCGCGGGTGCTACGTCGCACCTCGCGGGCCAAGGCGGCGATGTCGACCTCCGTCAGAGCCCCCTCCTGCCGGGCCACGTCGATCCTTCGTCCGCGCTGGCCGCCAATTTCCACGGGTTGGTCGAAAAAAAGGCCTTCGTGTGGCTCATCCCGCAAAGCCGTGAAGTTGGCGGTGGGATTGGGTCTTTGCCGGGCAATCTGAATTCCTGCCAGCGCCACCGCTCGCCGTCGCCGCGCTGCGCCCAGATCGAGGTTTTGCTTGTCCGCAAGGTCGAGCGCTTCCTGCACGGTGAGCTGGGGTGGCTGTTGCCCTTGCACAGTGGTTATGCTGCCGAGCAGAACCAAGACCAGCCCTGTCAATTTCTTCAAGTGGTTCCTCCTGCGCGCGCTGGTGTCATTCGTAATGTGATCCCTTTCTTTGCGGCTGTCATTCCCGCGAAAGCGGGAATCCAGTCCGCCGACAGCGCCTTTCAAGAGGTTTGCGGAATGGATTCCCGCTTTCGCGGGAATGACAGCGACTTGCGAAGCCCATGTCTCGCAAACGACGCCAGTACGACCGTCCTTGCATGCACGGTCGCTGATTGCCGCACATTACCTCCCAACAACCACGATGACGAACGAGCCGGGTTTCATTCTGGGCCTTCGCTCGCCCGGGGGAGGGGGCTCCATGTCTGCCGCCGCCAGAAAGATATTGTGCGTCTTGGTGTCAAGGGCCATGGTGCGGGCGCTGCGTTTCGTCGGAACGTTTTCCACCACCGAGAACTTATCCGGCGAATCCTCATGCACGACGGTAAGAGTGCCTTCGCCGTTGGAGGCAAAGGCGTAGTTTGTGCCGGGATCGAAACGGTTGGCGTCCACGCCCTGGCCGATGGCCGGTGTAGCGACGACTTTTCCGGTATCCGCATCCACCACGGCCATCATCTGGTTGTGGCATCCGGCAAAGAGGCGGCGGTTCTTCTGATCCATAGCCAGACCGGAGGGCTCCTGGCAGGGAGCCAGCGGCCAGCGGTTCAATATGGCCAACTTCTGCGCGTCGAACTGGACAAGCTCGGACTTGTCCTCGATGTTCACGTAGATGCTGCCCTTACCATCCGCCGCCGCAAATTCCGGCCTGCCGTTCAGGTCGAGCTTGCCGGCGACAGTGCCATCGGCGGCATTGATTGCGGTGGCGTCGCTGCTGCGCCCGTTCATCGTGAAGGCGCGCTGCGTGACGCCGTCGTAAACGATACAATCGGGGTTGGTTCCGGCGTTCACTGTGCCGAGGGTCTTCAGCGTCTTCAGGTCGAAGATCGTCACGGTGTTGGCGCGGCCGTTGCTGGTGAAGCCGCGGCCCAGCTCCGGCGCAAGCGCGATGCCGTGCACGCCTTGCGTGTCAGGAATATCGCCCACCAGGGCATAGGTGTCAATGTCCATGACCTGGACGTGGGTCCCGTGCGAAATGTAGAGGCGGCGCGCCTCGCTATCGACGGTGAGATAGTCCCAGAAGCCCTCGCCGCCCACAGGAACAGTCTTGATGACGTGATAGCCGGACGAGCCCGGGGTCTGGCCAGCCGGGCTCGAGAATGTTCCCGCAAAGAGAACTGCTGCCAGGGCAAGCATGCCGGTGCTTGCCAGAAACGTGAGCGTCTTGCGCATGAGGTTCGACCTCCCTTTGTTGTTGTAGGGGCGATTTTACATCGCCACTGAAGAGCTTACATTCTACAGCGCCTTCAATAGGGTACGCCGGAAATCTGAAAATAACCTGAACACCGACCTACAAATGTCCCGAAAATCAATGTCGGCGCCACTCGCGAGTCTGTCTGATCAGTCCTCGCCCCGCAACTAACCCCTCACCCGGCTCCGTCGGCTGACGCACTGGTGAAAGCGCCGTCGCGGTCCACCCTCTCCCCCTGGGAGAGGGCAGACCCACTTTGCGATGCCCTCCGAGTCGGGGTGCGCGCCGGTTGCGCTGAATTTCCAGGTGGAGTAAAGTTGGTGGTATGAGCACAGTTGAAGAGATCCAGGATGCCGTTCGCCGGCTTTCCTCTCAGGAACTCGCCGCATTTCGGGCGTGGTTCGCCCAGTTGGACGCTGCCGCCTGGGACCTCCAGATTGAGGAAGATGTCGCCGCGGGCCGTCTCGATGCGCTGGCCGACGAGGCCCTGAACGACCTACGGGAAGGCCGCTGCACCGATCGGTGAGACACCGGGCCAGTCCAAGGTTTTGGCGTTGCTACCGGCGTCTTCCGGATAGTGTCCAGCGACTGGCAGACGAGTCTTACCAACTACTACTGGAAAACGCGCGGCATCCTGCCTTGCATTTCAAGAGAATTGGGCGTTTCTGGTCAGTGCGGGTTGGTCTGCACTACCGGGCGCTTGCCGTGCAACAGGAAGCAGACATCGTGTGGTTCTGGGTCGGGCCGCACGCCGAGTACAGCCGACTGGTCGGCCAGGGGTAGCAAGCGCGGGTGGCGCACACACTGCCTTGTGTGTATGCCCCCGGGCGGGGCAGCCACACGGATGCCGCGTGTAGGACGCATGGCCTGAAAAGGCTCTACGAGGAAGATAGCTCGAAAGGTGTCTCCCCCGATACGGTGGATAAGCTCCGTAAGATGCTGGCATTCCTCGATGACATGCAAGACCCCGAGGAATTGCGTTCGCTCCCGAGCTGGAAAGTGCACACGCTGACCGGCGACCGCAAGGGTACCTGGAGCCTGAGCGTCACCCGCAACCGGCGTTTGACGTTTTCCATCGACAGGGCGGAGCGCGAAATCTACGACGTGGATTTGGAAGACTATCACTAGGACGGAGGAAGCAAACGCCATGCCCATGAAGAACCCGCCCCATCCGGGCGATTTCATTCGGACGGAGATTATCGAGCCCGCGGGCCTGTCGGTGACAGCGGCAGCAGCGGCGCTTCAGGTTTCCCGGCCTACCCTATCGAGCTTGCTCAATAGCAAGGCCAGCCTTTCCGGAACCATGGCGTTGCGCATTGAAAAAGCCTTTGCGGTGAAGATGGACACGCTCCTGCGAATGCAAGCCTCCTACGACATCGCCCAGACCCGCAAGCGCGAGAACCAAATCCATGTCCGGCGCGTTCATCCGCTCGCCGAAGTTTCCCCCTGAACCCCGGCGGACATGTTGTTTGCCATGCCACACCTCTTTCCCGGTTTCAGTGGGATTGTGGCCTCTGCGGTCAGGTGTCTCGTGAGTTGCGGCCACGCCCCACTGAGCTACCCCCTTACTAGCTCTTCATCTTATTACCAATCTCTTAAGGTAATCCTCGAATTCTTTCACCCGAAACAGCTTGGCGAGGAGTGCCATCAGCGCCAAACCTGCTGAGCTCACGATCACCAAAACGAGCAGAGCCTGGTGGGTGGTTTGCCAGCCCAAACGCGCTCCCAACCAATTATTCAGCTTGAAGCACGCGACTCCTGCGAGGGCTGAGGCTACGCCGATCTTGAGCATGAAAGTCAGGAGCGCGCGGGTCTCGGGATTGCGGAGGCGGCGATTCAAAAGAAGAAACAGAATCACCGTATAGACGATGATGCCGAGGGAACTCGCGAAGGCCAGCCCGAGGTGCTGAAAGTGGCGGGCCATCCACCAGTAAACGGGAAGACTGAGAAAAGTGAGCCCCGTCCCCACCACGGCCGGGGTAATGGTGTCGCGAGTGGCGTAGAAAGCGCGCGCCAGGATATTCTGAAGCGCCCAAGCGAACATGCCGATGGAGAAAACCCTGAGCGTGGCGGAGGTGGCGAGGAAATCCGGGCCGTGCAGGCGCGTGTGGGAGAAGACGAAGTAGACGAGGGGGGTGCTCTGGGCGATGGTCAATGCGGAGATGGGGACCAGCAGGAGGAGCAGGCCTTTCATGGTAGCGTTGAGCGTGCGGCTGAGGTCGTCGAGTCTCCCCTCCGAATAGAGGTGTGCCATGAAGGGAAACGATGCCACCCCGACTGACATGCCGACCACACCCAGGGGAACGCGCATCAGGGATTTCGCTAAGGTCAGCCAAGTGATGGACGCCGGGACCAGATAAGAGCCGAACCAGCGGATAATCCAGTCATCCGTGGCGCTGAGCGAGAGGGCGAGCATAATGGGGATGGAGAGTCTGATGAACCAGCGGAATCCAGGGTGTCGGATGTCCAGGTTGGGCGTGAAACGTGCTCCGGCCCGGTGCGCTCCGTAAATCTGCAAGAGCAAGTTCCCACACAACGCGCCACCCAGCACCCCCACCGCAAAACCCGTGATGCCGATGCGCGACGAAAGCAACCCTCCCCCGGAAATGACCCCGAGGTTGTAGACCACGCCGGAAAGGGACGGGATGACGAATTGCGCCTTGGCGTACTGGACTGCGGTCAGAATACTTCCGAGGTAGAAAAAGATCTGTGCGGGCAACATAAGGCGGGTCAAGAAAACGGCCCGCGCTTTGGCCGCGGGGGCGAACCCTGGGGCGATTGCCCCAACGAGTTGCGGAGCATAGACCTCACCGATCCCGACCAAGGCCACGAGCGCCAGGCCCATCACCGTGACGACCGTGGAGAATGCGTACCAGCCCTCGTCCTCCTGCTTTTCCGTCAGGTAGCGGGAGAAGACGGGAATGAAGGTCACACTCAGAGCGCCAGCGGCCACCAGATAATTCAGAAAGTCGGGCAAGGTGAAGGCAGCGTAGTAGGTGTCCGTGATGGAATTCGAACCTACCTGGTGGGCCACCGTCCAATCACGACAAAAACCCAACAGGCGGCTCAGCAACACTCCCGCCATCACGATTCCGGAAGCTTTGGCAATTCGGCCCGTGACATTCGCAGAGGGCATGAAGCTATCTCGCGGGATAGGGGAAGCGCTTCCGGCAGTGCCTACAGCGGGCCATCTTTGGGCGCAAAAAGAGGCGCTCGAGGGTGGTGCGCCGAGAACGCCGGTAGGCCGGGCTGCCGCAAAACGGACAGCGGCTCACTCCACCCTCCCCAGCTTGGCTTACGTTTGCCGCCGCCCCCGATTTCACTGAGTCCGAGGGTTTATCATGATGTCTAGGATAGGGGAAGCGCGACCCGCACTTCTCGCAGTGGGCCATTTTTGAGCGCAACAGGGCTCGATCCAGGATGGTCCGTCTGGAACGGTGGTATTTGCTGCTGCCGCAAACCGGACAGCAGCGCAATCCATGTTCCGTGTAATCTACGACAGTCACTGGCTGGGTAACTTTCGGCCCGGAAGTCTCCTCGGCCATTCCTGGAGCTTTCTTCTCCTCCGCAGAGCCGGATACTGTTGCCGCCGGTCCCACGAATTTCAATGGTTCAGGATATTTCTCACGACGCCCAGGATGGGGGAAGCGCATCCCGCACTTCTCGCAGCGGGCCATGGGTGGACGCAACCGGAAATGTTCCAGCCTGGTGCGCTTGGTACGGTGGTATTCCTTACTGCCGCAAGCCGGGCAGCGCGGCGAAGCACCGTCCGAGCGGTCGGCAGCGGTTCCTTCTTTGGTAACTTTCGGTGGGGTGTTCTCTGCGGCCATATTCGGCGCTTTTGTCTCCTCCGCGGAGCCAGATGCTGTTGCCCCCGCCAATTTCAATGCCTCAGGATATTTCACACGATGCCCAGGATAGGGGAAGCGCATCCCACAACCCTCGCAGCGGGCTATGGGCGGGCGGAACCGGAGTCGTTCCAGCTTGGTGCGCTTGGTACGGTGGTACTCGCTGCTGCCGCAAGCCGGACAGCGGTGCAATTCATCGTCTGAGGAATCTGCGGCCGTTACTCGATCTTTTTTCGGTTCGAGGCTCGCTTCGACCTTTCTTGAATTCCCTCCGCCCGCTGGAAACACAGGCGCGTTTGCCGGCCCGTTCCCCAATTTTGATGAGTCATGGGATTTTTCGTGATGCCTAGGTATAAAGCGTGGCGCGTGACACCGCGCGCACTGGTGGAGTCGATACCCAAAAGCATGCACGAGTTTGTACATCAGCCCATGCCAGACGGGATCTGTCTTCGTTTCGCCGCATCTGGGGCATGGAGTAGTCATGACGAGTACTGTTGACCTATAACATTAACAGACGCCGACAGATCCCGCAACCCATTCGAGGCGCGCCATCCGAGGCGCGACTTGCATTTTAATGCAAAATCTGTTTGAAATGCTTGGGTCTGGAGCGTCCGGTAGTGTCTCAGTTTGATTTAGAGGCGGCGGCATTTATCCCGATCTTATCGGGACGCCGCCACTTGGTCCGTCGGCTGACGGATAAACTCGCTGCTACCTCACCAAACTGAGACACTACTGAAGGTCCGGGAAGCGGCGCCGCCAGAGCGACAAGTGGTTTCAGTCTAGAGGAGGACTTATGCGAAAGTTCCTAGGGCTGGTTTTCATCCTGGCCGGCTTCGTTTCCCTGGCCCAAGCGCAGTCCCCGGCACAACCAAAGGACTACACGGCCCATGTGGTTGGCTATGCGCACATGGATATGGCTTGGCTTTGGCGCTGGGAGGAATCCATTCACGACATCATGTACAACACCTTCAGTAATCAACTCAAGCTGATGGACCAATCCCCGGATTACACGTATGGGCAAGACCAGGCGGTCGTGCTCGATATGATGGAGCACTACTATCCTGACATCTTCAAGGGAATTGTTCAGAAGGCCAGGACCGGCAATTTCATTCCGGTCAGCTCCGACTGGGTTCAGATGGATGAGAACATGCCCGACGGGGAGTCACTTGTACGCCAGTTCCTCTACGGCCAGAAATACAGTAAGGATAAGTTCGGCCACTACGTTCGGGTGGCATGGCAGCCAGACGTCTTTGGCCATCCTTATTCGATGCCGCAGATCGCACGCAAAGCCGGCATCGAGCTCTATCTTTTCAACCGACCCCACGATCCGTCCCGACCACCCATCATCTGGTGGCAGGGGTTGGACGGGAGCCGCGTGTTGGGTTACACCACGCCCGGCGAGTACACCCAGCCCATGGACCATGAGCACACCACCGTGTTGGGGATGAAAAACGCGGACCGGGCAGGAGTCAAGAACATCCTGGTGCTCTACGGCACGGGGGACCATGGCGGCGGTCCTAATCCCGAAGACGTTGCAGGAATTGCGAAGTTGAACGCCTCCCCCGCTGATGTGCGGGTGAAGACTACCAACGTCGCAGACTACATCGATCTCCTGTTAGCTGAGAAGAAGGACTTCCCGGTGGTGGAGGGCGAGCTGAATTTTGTCTTTCCGGGCTGCTACACAACCCAAGTGGACATGAAGCGCCACAATCGTCAGGCCGAGCAACTCCTTCTGAACGCCGAGAAGATGTCGGAGTTGGCGGTGTTCTTTGACTATCGGGACTATTACCCCAATCGTGATATCACGGAGGCTTGGAAGATCGCCCTGCTCGACCAAGCTCACGATCTGGCCGCAGGCTCCGGCATCGGTCCTATCTATGCCGACGCCGCCCGCCAATATGAGGAAGTTTTTGAGCGCGGTCACCGGGCCTTGAACTTTTCGCTGCAAAACCTCGGCCTCCAGCTGGACACCCGCGGGGAGGGGATCCCGGTGGTCGTTTATAACCCTCAGTCCTGGGACCGCACCGACCTGGTCATCGCCGAGGTGTCAGCCTTTTCACTCCCTGCACGCATGGTAGCTGTTCATAATGATGAAGCGGTTCCGGTGCAGGTGCTGAAGCCGGCGACCGGAGCGGGCGCCCGGCAGACCGCCACGGTGGCTTTCGTCGCGCCAAAGGTTCCGCAGATGGGCTTGAAACTCTACCGACTCGTTCCGGAAACCAGCAGTCGCAGGCTCACCGCCTCCCCTCTCCAGGTTGGCGCCAAACCTCGGCCCTACCTCGAAAACGAGTTCTTTCGAGTCGAGTTCAATCCTGAGACGGGTTACATTGCCCGGCTTTACGACAAGCAGAACAAGCGCGAAGGGTTGCGCGGGGAAGGCAATTTCCTGGTAGCCCTGGAGGACACGGCGGAGCGAGCCAAGGCGACCTCCCGCGAGTACGCGGGGCCCGCCTGGGATATTGGGCTGACGGGAAAGAAGTGGGACATCGGGAAGGCGGCCAGGATTGAGATAATCGAGCAAGGACCTGCGCGGGCCACCGTTCGTGTGATCCATCGCTTCCGGGACTCGGAATTCTCTCAGGATGTCAGCCTGCTCGCGGGTGTACCTCGCGTGGATGTGGAATTCTCAACCGACTGGCGCGAGCGCGCGACTTTCCTCAAGGCAGGCTTCCCGGTCGGCGTTTCATCCGGCAAGGTGGCGGCGGAGATTCCTTATGGCGCCATCGAACGCGAACAGGCTGGAAATGAAATGGTCATGGGCAAGTGGGTGGACATCTCCGACGCGAATTATGGAGTGGCGATCTTGAACGATGGCCGCAATGGCTTCGATGCCAAGGATAACGTCATCGGTCTTTCGGTGATTCGCGGCCCCTGGGGGCCCGACCCGCGGGCCGATGAGGGCGTGCACAGCTTTGGCTACTCCATCTATCCTCACCGAGGGGGATGGAAAGAGGGCAAGGTGGAGTTCCAGGCGCTGGCGTTCAACTCGCCCTTGTTTGCCCTTCAAGAGCCGGCCCATGCGAGCCCCCAAGAACAGTGGGCAGGCAAGACGGGCGGATTGCCGGATGCGTACTCGTTTATAAAAACGGAAAGCGACCACGTCATTCTGTATGCCATGAAACAAATGGAAGGTTTCTACGACACGGACGCTATCCTGCGGTTTTTCGAATGCGAAGGGCGCGAGGGAGACGTCTCGATCGAGCTCCCGCGTTCGGTGCGCGTGGTAGAAACAAATCTGCTGGAAGATTCGGTCCTGGGAACGATTGGAGAAGGGCAGACCATCCACTTCCACATGAAACCTTGGGAGATTAAAACGTTGCGATTTGCACGGCACGAATGAAGCGGGGGCGAGCCTTGTTCGCGGGCGACGTTTCCCATGGGTTTCACCCACGGCCCTGACTTTGTACGTTCTCCCCCCCCTTGGGGGAGAAGGGCCGGGGGTGAGGGGGTCCGCGCTGTATGTTCAACAGAAAGCTGCCTGAGTTGAGTGGATTCAAGGGTGTTTGTTCCCTCTGCCGGCGGGCGGGATTAGGGACTTTGCGTCTTTTCACCCCCGGTCAAGTTTGTCAACGGTCATTTTCCGCACTTCCAAATCTCAGGTTTTTTGAGCCCGTTCCGGCCTTTGTCCTTTCCGGTAGGTACTAAGCTGTTTTATTCCATCGGTTTGAATCTGACCTTCTGGAGTTCTTTGATGGTCTTGAGTTTGGCATAAGGCGTGCCCTTCGATAGGGTGCGAGGGACTTCGGGTCCTAGGAGCCCGTCAAGAGGACGGGTGGGGGTTGGGGATGCCGGAATTCGGACGAACCGGAATCTCTAACCCCCGTTAAACCTCAAGGTCAGACACAAGTCACCGAGCGTTCCCTTCGCGACCGGGGCTAACCCAACAGAGGCATAATAATGAGGTAAGAGAGATACCCCCGGCCATGCGCCTCAGTTTCCGGAGGCGATGGAAAAAGACGTGCTCATGAAAAAGCTGGCTGCGTCAAACAGCCGCTCGTGAGAAATGAGTCGTGCAATGTGGCTTAACAATCTAGACTACAAACCGCGGCTCGTTTTTTGGGAGGTGACCAAGGGATGCAACCTGCGTTGCATTCACTGTCGCGCCACCGCTACAGAACTCTCATCACCATATATCCTACCTACAACCAAAGCCCTGAACTTAATAAAGCAAATCTCTCAGTCATTCCTACCAATCCTAGTTCTGAGCGGTGGCGAACCTCTTTTTCGCCACGACATTTTCGATCTTGCCGGCTATGCCACCTCCCTGGGGATTCGTGTGGCGCTGGCCACCAATGGCACCCTGGTCACAAAGCAAGTAGCGGGCAAGATTCTGGAATCCGGAGTGCGGCGTGTTTCCATCAGTCTGGACGGCGCCGACGCTTCCACCCATGATGCGTTTCGCGGCATGCCCGGCGCCTTCGACGCCGCCCTGGGAGGCTTCCGTAACCTGCGCGAGCTGGGGATGTCACTCCAGATCAACATGACGATTGCCCGGCATAATGCGCACCAACTCCCCGCGGTCCTGGAGCTGGCCAAGGAGATCGGGGCGGATGCCCTGCACACCTTCCTTCTGGTTCCGGTGGGATGCGGCGTTGACATCGCCGCCGAGCAAATGGTGCCCGCTGAGGAATACGAAAAGATCTTGAATTGGTTCTACGATCGCTCTCTGGAAGGCGGGATCGAGTTGAAAGCCACCTGTGCCCCTCATTATTTCCGGGTGGTGCGGCAACGTCGCGCCGCCGAGCGCAGGGCGGCCACGAGCGTTTCCGGAGAGGCCGGCGCGCCCGACACGAGCGTAACGGGAGATGCCATCGGCCCGACGGAGATGACGATGCCCGGCTCGACGGGTATCGCGCTTCATGCGCACTCCGCCCAGACCGGCTCTGGACATCCCCAGGGCATGAACGCCATGACCAAGGGGTGCCTCGCGGGCACGGGTGTCTGCTTCATTTCGCACCAAGGTGAGGTTTATCCCTGTGGATATCTGCCGGTTCTGGCAGGAGACCTGAACGAGCAGTCCTTTGCCGAGATTTGGGAGAAGGCCCCCGTTTTTCAGCAACTGCGCAACACGCATAATTTGAAAGGGAAGTGCGGCTACTGCGAGTTTCGCAATGTCTGCATGGGTTGCCGCGCTCGGGCCTTCGCGACCAGCGGCGATTATCTGGACGAAGAACCGTTCTGCGTTTACCAGCCCCAGCGGAAAAACCCCGAGGCGAGCCGGCGGGAGGAAGTGACCCATGTTTCAGTTCAGTGACCTGGTGCGTGGCGGCGAAACGGTCCGCGAAATATTGCAAAAGTTCCCCGAGACCGAAGCGGTGTTCACGAAATTCGGCCTGCATTCCTCCTGCTATGACTGTTCGATTGAGATGGCCGCGCGCAAAGTCGGCGCATCCCTCGATGACTTGATGGTCGAAGTGAACAAAGCCATCTACAAGAGCCGCGGCGTTACAACTTAAAAAGGTTAAAGGGTAAAGGATAAAGGGTATACGATAAAGGTTATTGCCCCTTCAGCCTTTATCCTTTACACTTTAACCTTTACCCTTTGACCTTTAGCCTTCCCCCTTTAAGAGAACTCCCACCCCCGACACTTATCGATCTCGCAGCGGCTTCGGTTAAGATAAGGCCTCAGTTCTTCCAAGCCGTAATCTCGAGCCAGTTCGCGGGCGCTCACACCCGGCCGCTTGGCCTTCAAGACGAACCATCCTTCCAGGGGCATCCACTTTTCCTCCCCGATGTCCTCTCCTCGTTCCTTGAGCAGCCGCCCGATTTTCTCAGGACGATTCCGGTCCTGATGAAAGATGCAGCGGTCAAAATCAAGCGTAAGGCGCGTGACGTTCGTGCCATCACCCTGGTTGTTGGTATCGTGGACAAGTTGCTGCCCGTCGATATCGTAAACCAGGCAGTCCGGAACCCATGTGGCACTGACCACGTAGTAGTTATAGTTGATCGCCCGCGCCTGGAGCGTGCGGCCCGCCGAATAAGCGCTTGCCCAAATCACCAGCTCAGCCCCTTGGTTGGACAACTGCTCCCAAATCGAAGACCAATTGACGTCGAAGCAAATGGCCAAACCCACCCGGCCGAAATCCGCCTGATGCACACACACGGCCCTGCCGGGATGCACGGAATGATTCACGCACTCCTCTACCCACACCGGATAGATTTTGTCATAAACGCAGGCCAACCTTCCCTCGCGGTCAAGAATGACCGCAGAGTTGAAGCGCTGGTCCCCGTCCTTGCGGTCGATGGGGCAGACGATGTAAGTTCGATGTTTCTTGGCGAGGCGCGACATGGCGTTCACGGTCGGACCGTCGAGCGATTCCGCGCTCCGCTCGTTTTGACCTCGAAACGTCTCCGGAAGCGCGATGATATCCGTTCCCAAGGCCCCTTCCCGCTCCACCTTACTGGCGATCCACTCCAAGGGGCGCTTTCCCGCCTCAAAGCCGATGCTGACCACTCGGACCGGGCGCCCAACAATTTCCTCAGACGACGCCGACAGGTCCGTGGGAGCCCCTCCTGCCCGGGCGGCTTCCCGCCCGCTACCCTCTAACCCCACCGCAAGCGCCGACACGCCCATAGCCGACTCCTTGAGAAACTGCCTTCTCTTCATCTCGTTGGACACATTCGCCTCCCGTCGCCCATCGAACTGGTTTTGTCGTCCTCCGTGCGTCTCGAGCCTTAACACGGAGCACAACGGGCGTTTCAGTTTTCCCAATCCAGCTTGCGGACGCGAAGCGTGTACAGGTCGTCCCGCTTCACTTCTTCCCACCGCCCCAGCAGCTTCGCCAGGTCGTCAGAGACGTCGATGAAGCGCCCGGAGAGCGCGTCCGCCCGCCCCGCGGCCAGTTGCACGACCAGTTCCACAGCCCTCTCAGCCGGCACGTCCCGTCCCCGGTCAAATAATTTCCGGAACCACGGCAGCCACTTTTTTCCGGCCTCAGACTCGAGCACGTGTTCGGTCATGGCGGTGCGCACGGTGCCGGGGCTGATGGCGAAAACGTGGACGCCGGAGTTTATGAGCTCGGCCGCCAAGTTCTCTGTGAAGCGGAGGAGCGCCGTCTTGGCGATAACGTACGCGCCCATGTGCGCCACCGCCACGGTGGCGGCGTTGGAGGAGACATTGATGATCCGGCCGTAGCGGCGCTGGATCATTCCGGGCAAGAGGGCACGTGCGCAGAGGTAAGGCCCGCGCAAGTTCACCTCGATCGCATGCCACCAATCGCCCGGGTCGGCTTCCCACATCGGCCCCAAAGGCCCCATGGTCCCCGCATTATTCACCAGCAGGTCCACCGGCCCCAGGGCGCGCTCCACTTCGCCTGCCATGCGCTCGACGCTGGCGGCGTCGCTCACGTCCGCCACAACCGCCCAGGCCTGGCCGCCCGCCTCCGTGACGCCACGTACCGTTTCGGCGAGTTGCTCTTCCGACCTCGCTACCACCCCCACGCGCGCCCCCGCCCGCGCCAGCGCCAACGCGGTGGCGCGTCCCAGACCCCTTCCTGCACCCGTTACGATCGTCACCTGGCCTCGCAGCGCATCCAAAACAGAAGCAGTGCTCATCGTTCTCCTTCGTTGTTGGAAATCAAATCAGCCGTGCGATGCGGCGCGCCGACTTGACCCAGCCGGGACCTTTGCGCCGCCCCGGTCGTGATGCATTTCCTAGAGAATATATAGGAACAAATCAGTCCGCCCGCAGGGCATTCACGGCAAACATACTATAGGCGTGCCGGGGTTTGATTTCCAGACCACAATAGCGTCGATCTGCTGGCGTATGTCGTGCAAGGTGACATAAATTGTCAAAATGAGTTGACAGTTTGTGCCCCACCTCCATATTATTACAGCCTTAGTGATGAACGGTCGCAACGATTAACTCATAATTGAATGCGTGCGATATAATCATCTACCGAGGGCTTTACAATCAACAGTTTAGCGCCTTGCTTAGGCCTGTGGGCTGTTGATTCTTCATCCCGCTAAAGTCATTTCTGACCCGATCTCAAAGGGGAAGCAGGGAACGGCAAGACGACGTGCGATTCTCGGGGCTCCTGCCGGCAACTCTTTCCCTACATCTTTTCACGCAAGCAAGCGGGTGCGGCTCGCCGATTTGTTCGGCACACGGACCTGACTCGCTCGCCCGGGGAGAAGTGCCTGGAATTATAAGTGGCCATCAAACTGCCGCATCACCTTATTCCTCAGGGGGTGGGTCGGGAGGACCGGGCAGGGTGGAGCGCCCGGCGAAGCCGCGATTGGGCGTGTCAGACGGCGACGTCCCCTGGCAGGGACCCCCGTGCAGGAACCCTTTTCCGGGACCCGGCTGCCGCTGCATAGCTTCGTGCAAACCGCAGCCCGACGGCCGGGTTGAAGGGAGTGTTATCAAGCATGAACCATGGGACAAGCGCAGAGAGAGCACTGCTGAGGCAAGCATTCGGCCTGCTGTTGGCACTGCGTTCACAACCTCACGCACAGAAACTGTTGGGCCAGGCAGTAAGCTTCCTGCGCATGCTGGATCACCAGGGGGAGCCAGGAGGGCTCCCCGTCGTCGTATCCGTCCAAGTGATGCGCCTCAGGAAACTCTAGGCCTGCACGCACGTCTCCCCCCGCGCCGGGACCAAGGCGCAACGCGTGCGCACAGGGCTGCCCCTCGGGGTGTCCATAATATCGCCGGCCGCCCCCCGATGTGGAGGCTTGCCGAAACAACCCGGCTATCCATTCGCCTGCGGAACTGCGCTGCTTACGGGCTCGGGCGCGGTCACCGTTTGGCCCGCCCGGAGCTTGGCCATATCCCGTTGCAGTTCCGTCGCCAAATCTTCCAGGATGCGCAACTGCTCGTTCCGGCGCTTCAAGGTTGATTCCAGTTTAGCCACCTGTTTACGCAGCTTGTTGTTGTCCCTGCGCAGCAGGATCAGGCTTTCGCCCGGCTGGGGCAGAGTATACTTCCCCCCAGGTCCCGGCTGTCCGGTCGGCAAGGGCGCCACGTGGGCTTGGGTTTCCTTGATGAGCTGTTCCAGTTCCTTCCGTTCCGCGCCCCCCGGGCAGAGCTGCCGCAACGCCAGCAGCCGCGCCAGGTCCGGCCGGTTGCGGCCCCGCTCCCAGTGTTGCACCGCCCCCTTGGTGGCATTCAGCAGCCGCGCCAAGCCCTCCTGGCTGACCTCCAACCTCTGCCGAACCTTCTTCACTACTTTCGCAGCATTCATCTCTTCCATAGCAATCTCTCCTCTCCTGGTAAAAAAAGCTTGACATTTGCGATTGTAATAGGCTACACTTTCTTTGCCTTGCCATGGCAGCCGCTGTTTCTTGGTCGGCTACACTGCAAGGCACAGCCTCCGCCCTCCGGCCTCTGGGGTCAACACCCCCCAAACGCCCGGCGGCGGCTTCCCCGGCGAGCCCCGGCATGGACGCAGCCGGCCCGCCTTCGCCCGCTCCCCTGGCGTTACCCTAAAATTCATTGGGGCGCGGGCAGAATCTCGGTCACCGTGTTTACTCTTTGTTATGCTACTCATTCGTTATAAACAACCAACTGAAGCCTCCCCTTCGCTTCCCGCGCCGCTTCCTTTCGGCCTCCCGTCCGCTTCTTGCACGGCTCTCCTGCGGCCTAGTAGCCTCGCATCCTCAGATGGCCCCTCCTCCCTGTTATCGGAAGCCGGGGAGCCGGACTTGAAGGAAAGTGGCCTACTCAACTCGGAACTTTGCTCGGCTACTCAAAACTTAGCCTACCTCCCGTGCCGTATAGGAAGCTATGATAGCACATTTCGCTGCTTTGTGGGAGGGGGCGTAGCAAAAAAAACCTCCCCCCCGCCAGACCCCCAAGACTCTGTTTTCCTCACCTCCTAATGGGCGAGCTTGCGACCCCATCCGCGACCTCTTATCAAGGAGCATTTCTATGCTATTTGAAAACCATCAGCAAGTTGCAAATGTGTTTCGGCGTGACCCTCGTGTCCCTCGCCCGCCGCCACCGCGAGCCCCGGACAGACTCCATCGTGCTGCGGTCGCAGGTCGACCGCCGCTCGAGCCGCATTATTCACAGCGCGCCCAAGCAGGCGTGCTGCGCCGGGAACTCTTTTTGCCACGTTGCTGCCAGAAGGCCTGTGTTTTTCCGGCCCAGCCGGGCGGTCACGGCGAGTGCGTATATCACCGCCGCCAGTCCCTCGAGCCCGATTGTTTCGAGTCCCAGCAACCGTCGTTTTTGCTTCTCGACCAAGCCAAATTCGGCCTGCCGGATCGCGAGCCCGACGATAGCCGCGTCAGGGATCGGCATCGGCTGGCGGAGGAACGCGTCGAGTTTATGCTGGGGGACGCCGCCTAGCAAAATCTCTGGACCAGTCTAAATGAGTCCAGGGTAAGCCTCGACCCTTGACTCACGACCGTGAACTCTGTCGAAGGAAGTGTTGCGCCATGGAACCCTACGCCGCCCGAACCTCGAGCCCAGCCCCAAAGGGGCAGAATCCCAAACGAGCGTCCTCTACCTTGCCCATGCTCACTCCCACTCATGCCTGGCGCCTTCTTTGCCGGCGCACCGGCGGCTCCATCTCGCTCACCACCTTCTACCGCTGGATCAATTCCGGCCAAATCGGCGCCGTGCGCGTGGGATTCCGCTTCCTTGTCCCTTTGCCGGAGCTCGAGGAAGTAATCCAGAAATGCCTGGACGGGGAGCGAATTTGACAGAGGGCTGACGGTGTCATGCGACTACGTTGCTGGACGGTGGCGTCGTTCGTTGAGCGCTAATTATGGCGATGGATCACTTCACAAACAAAGGGAAGTTAAAAAGCAAGGAAGGGGTATAAAATGATTTTCACTGAGTTGGTCACGGAAAAGCAGACGCCGATTCAGCCGAGAGGAAGCGGGTTCTTTCAGTTCTTGGAACGCTACTTGGCGGTTCTCTGGAAGGATTGGCCAAAGGAAATGAAGTTGTCGTCTCTCGAACTTAATGGACCGAATGCACATCTCTGTCTGAGCGGTGAATGTCCGCATTGTCGCGCTAAGGCCGCTTTCATTAGTGTCACCACGCCCCTCGTTGAGGATATAGGTGACTACGACCATAGGGTGATTGCCGCGGCCAAGTGCCTTGCGTGCAATGATTTCATACTGGCAATCCTCAAGACGGTTCCGGTAAACAGCAATGCCCGCCAATTCGTCTATGACCGCCATTACCCGTTAGGGAAACCGGACGACAGTGTCTCTGATGATGTGCCAAGCGAGATTAGGGAAGATTCTAAGGAAGCACTTCGGTGTCATTGGATTGGTGCCTTCAAGGCCACCGTTCTCATGTGTAGACGGTCGCTACAAGTTAGCTGCGACAGGGAAGGGGCGCAAGGCAAAGATTTGTTCAGCCAAATTGACGACTTGGCGGCAAACCAACGTATTACGGATCCGCTCAAGAAAATGGCGCACCGGATTAGGCTGTTGGGAAAAAGGGGTGCGCACGGCGATTTCTCTGATATCGACGACACAATCAGCGAACAGGACGCCGCTGACGCAATTAAATTCATGCGTCACTATCTTGAGCATGTTTACGAATTGCCTGCACGATTGGACGGCGGTCAGCCTTAGAAGCGTTTACTGAGGACTTTATGTATCAGGGTGTCATCATAAGCTTACAGGAAAAGAATATTGCGAAAACTTCATTCTCGAATAATTATTCGACTATATCCGAATAAAAGGCAGCCCGGTGCTGTTTTGCAGATCCGCTGTTCGTTCAAGAATGCCGAGCCAAAAGCCGCCCCGACAGGTCCTGCTGGGGCCTGGGTCCTTACTCCTGGATCCGGTTTTCCGGTAGTGGGGTCTTTTGACTTGAGGGACACTGCTTATGGGTCAGTTGTGTCCTAAGTGCTGTTACTAGATTTCGCCTAATATTCGCCTTAAGCACCTTGGTACTGTTGCATTTAAGTGCGTCGAGTGCTATATAGGTTGCGGAGATTAGGCAACTGTCTGTCTGGAGGGCACATCATGGTTGGTATGAAGGGTTTTCGATCTATCTTGCTGTGCGTCTTCGTAGCATTTGCAAGTTCTATGCCAATTGCCTCAGCCGCCCAGCAGCAACAGAACCAACCGCAACAAGTTTCAGTCATCACGTTCATGGGCGACATTAACACGGCATCTGCCGGAGTGCTGTTGCAGGTTGTGAACCAACAAATCAGAAATGGCATTCACAAAATTACGCTTGTGATTTCGTCTGGCGGCGGGGACCCCTCTGCTGCATTTGCGGCTTATAATTATCTCCGCAATCTGCCAGTCGAACTGACAACCTTTAACGTGGGAAACGTCGATTCAGCCGCAGTAATGCTCTACTGTGCGGGCCAGCATCGATATTCCCTGCCCGCAACTCGTTTCCTTATCCATGGGAATTCGCTGGTTTTTGGAGCAAATTCCACGATGGATGCAGCAGCCTTGCAAGGTAACCTGGAACTGTTGAAGAGCCTGAATCAGATGCTAGTCCATGTCGTGGTTTCAACGACCAACAAGACCCAAACAGAGGTAGAAGCCGCAGTCCGCGGACAGGCAATTCTCTCACCCGACGAGGCAGTAAGATGGGGCCTAGTGCAGGAGATCAAGAAGGACTTCATGGAGCCGGGAGCCGTGTTAGTTTCCGTGAGTGTCCCACAGAGCTCTGAACCGGCCTCTCCTATTCAGTTTAGATCGGTTTCATCGGCAGCAGCAAAATAGACTTAGTCACTCAGGATTTCCCCGATTTCCCAAGCGCGGTATGTGATTGCGGCTTCCATTGCGGGTCTCAGTCGGACATCTGTGTCGACAACCCATTGCGCACTTTAGGCTGCTGCTCTGCCTGCCAGTAACAATTCCTCGATTGTGCCAACGTGGTCGGTCGCGCCTGCGGCCATCGCGGGCGCGGCACGCAGGTCCGCGGTTCGGTCAAGAATTTCGGGCCAAAGGCCGCCCCGAAAGGTCAGATGGACGCTTGCTGGGGCCTGAGCCTTTTCTTCTGCCTATTGATTACTGACTACTGACAACTGACTTCCGTTCCCCCGCCATTCAACAAAACACTTTTACTCGCCGAGGGTTTCTGGCAGACTATGCGCCGGTAGATTTTGCAGGATTTGCATTCGTCAAAGGAGGTCTTGTCTATTATGAAGAAATACTCGTTCACTCGGCGTGAATTCATGCAGTGGGGAGCGGGCGCCGCCGCCGCGGGCGTAGCCGCCAAAGTCACTCTGCTGGAGCCCCGACGCTTGTGGGCGTCGCCTGGTCCTGTGCCGCCTTCGGACACTGTCCGGTTCGGCATCATCGGCACGGGCACCGAAGGCTGTGATCTGTTGAGAGCGAGCTTACTCGTACCTGGCATCGATTGCGTTGCGGGAGCGGACTTATACGACACTCGCCACATTTCCGCCAAAGAAGTTCTGGGAAAGGACATCGAAACCACGCGTGATTACCGCGCTATTCTCGATCGCAAGGATATCGACGCGGTGATTGTGGCCACACCTGATCACTGGCATCGCAAGGCGGTGATCGATGCGGTGGAGGCGGGCAAGGACGTTTACTGTGAAAAACCCATGTCACACAGTGTCGAGGACGGGCTGGCCATGATCGAGGCTGTCCAGAAGCAGAACCGCATCTTTCAGGTCGGCAGCCAGCGCGTCAGCTCGATTCTCTACGCCAAGGCGAAGGAAATCTGGGATTCCGGCAAGTTGGGACTCGTGGATACGATCGAGGCAGCGTGGGACCGCAACACCGACAGTGGCGCCTGGGTATATCCCATTCCTCCGGACGCCAGCGAGCAGACCATTGATTGGAGCACCTGGCTGGACGGCGCACCCCAGCGCCCCTTCGATCCGGCGCGCTTTTTCCGCTGGCGCTGCTACAAGGATTACGGGGCCGGCCTAGCCGGCGACCTGTTCGTTCACCTGCTCTCCGGTATTTACGCTGTGACCGGCACCAATATGCCTCCCCAGCGCGCCCTTTCCACCGGCGGGCTTTACTACTACAAAGATGGCCGCGAGTTCCCGGACCTTCTCTGGACCATGTACGACTACCCGCACTTCCGAGTGGTGCTGCGCTGCAACCATAACAATGATTACCAGGGTGAGTTTTTCGGCTTTTACGGGAAGAAAGGCACCATGCTCATCAATCACTCCACAGTCACTTTCAGGCCGCAAGCGCCCTCTGCTCAGCCTGAGGACTACTCGATCGGTAGCTGGCCGGAGAAAATGCGTAACGAGTACCTGGCGAACTGGCGCAAGGAACATCCCGAGCCGCCGCCGGGACAATTCAAGATCGAAGAGGAGGATGAGGTCTACACTCCGCCACCCCAATACAACGACATGGCTGACCACGAGGCGAACTTCTTCCACGCCGTGAGGACACGCCGGCCGGTGGTCGAGAATGAGGTGTTTGGAAGCAATACCGCCCTCGGCTGTCATATGTCCAATTACTCCTATTTCAACAAGACGGCGGCCGTGTGGGATGCGAGCGCCAAGAGGATTACCTCGTAACGCCTATATCCGGTGCACGTTTGGGGGTAAGGTGAATGAACGGCCCTGTCCCTAGGGGCTGAGCGTGTCCCATATCTTTGGCTGGACCCCGGGGGTAGAACTGAATCAACAGCCCTCTCCCTCGGGGAGAGGGTGTCCCGCTCCGGCGCTTTCACCAGCCGGAGCGGGACGGGTGAGGGGTCAATTGCATGGCATGGAGTGATCAGACCGGCCAACGCAACAATCCTCTTTCGCAGGGTCTTTGCCCATTGGGCCCGGCTCAGAATGAACACCGCCATCAAGCTCGATCGCCGGTCGATATTCGAAGCAGCCGCAAATTCTCCCTTGATATTACCTTGTGCGCCGATTAGGATAACCGCCTGCGGGAAAAGCATTGATTCGAACATCCAGGAGGTTCTACCCCATGAGCGAACAGCGGATTTCCAGACGTAAATTCATACAGACGACCGCGTGTGTGGCGGGCGCAACGCTGGCGGGCCGGTCATTTCTCTTGGACCCGGGACCGTCCTATGCCTCTCCCCGCCCGTTCCCGGCAGGTGACACCATTCGGATGGGAATCATCGGCGTAGGCATGCAAGGCTCCGGGCTGCTTCGCACCAGTATCCAGCTCCCGGGAGTCGAGTGCATTGCCGCTTGCGATTTGTATGACGGACGGCGCGAGTTGGCCAAAGAGATCGTCGGCAAGGAGATCCCCACCACCCGACAATACAAGGAGCTCCTCGACAACAAGCAGATCGACTGCATCGTGGCAGCGGTCCCGGACCACTGGCACAAACAGATCGTCGTGGACTGTTGCAATGCCGGCAAAGACGTTTACTGCGAAAAGCCCATGTCCCACACGGTGGCGGACGGATTTGAGATGATTACGGCGGAGCAGAAGAACAAGCGAATCGTCCAGATTGGCAGCCAGCGGCGCAGCGACATCGTGTATGCCAAAGCCAAGGAACTATACGAAAGGGGTGCGGTCGGCGATGTCTGCCTTGTCGAAGCCCAGATGGGCCGCAACGACCCCTGCGGGGCCTGGGAGTACACGGTGCCGCCGGATTTGTCCCCGGAGACTCTGGATTGGGAAACCTGGCTGGGTACGGCACCTAAGAAGCCTTTCAATGCCCTCCATTTTACCCGCTGGCGGTGTTGGCAGGATTACGGAGAAGGGATCCCGGGCGACCTCTACGTGCATCTCTTGACGGGCATCCACTACGTCGCCGGAATCACCGCCCCGCCCAAGCGCGCCTTCTCCATGGGCGGCCTTTTCCGCTGGCACGATGGGCGGGACGTCCCCGACTCGTTGACCACCGTATACGAATACCCTCAATTCCGCGCTACCCTCCGAGTGACGTTGAACACCGAGTCAGAAGAGGTGACGCGATTCATGGGCACGCGGGGAATGCTCGAAATTCGCAACGGCGAGCTGACCCTGTTCCCCCAGCCAGGCGCGGATTACGCGCCCTGCACCCCGGGTTGGCCCGGGAAAATGAGAGCCGATTTTGGCGAGGAATGGCACAAAGAACATGAGTCGAAACCCGGCTCCTTCTCGACCGTGGAATCTACGCGCTATTATGCGCCGCCCCGGTACGACGACGACCGCGAGCACCTTTGGAACTTCTTCGAGTCGGTGAGAACACGAAGGCCTTCGGTCGAGGATGCAACCTTCGGAAACAATACGGCCATTGCCTGCCACCTGGCCAATTACTCGTACTTCAACAGCACGATGGCCAATTGGGACGCTGAAAAGAAGAAGATCTCAGGATGACCTGAAAGTTTCGGGCCCCTTAACAGGGGCCCGAAGTGAAGAAGAGGAAGTTGGTCCCGCCACGGTCCAGTCGCGAAGCCCTGGGGGCAAGGCCTTCTCGACGAAGATCCAATGCTCCGGCGGGACTCGTTCATTATTTAACGCGGGAGGGTTTGAGTAGTCCAATCGAATCTCTTTATAGTTACCATTAAGAAATCGTTGCGAAGTCGAGGGGGGCCGATCCGACATTCTGTCATCGCAGGGATGGAAGCTCCACTGAACCTTTGGGGCAGTGAAAACTGAGTGCGGCAATCTTCCGGGAAACCGATTGCTGGTTTGAGTCGCTTGAAACGTCATGCCTACTGAAGCAAATACAGAGTCCTCCAAGCTCTCGGGCGCGAACAAGGAATTGAGCATGGAGGAGGTTCTGAACCGGGTGGCGGACCATGATGTTGAAGCGCTCCAGAGCTTGTACGACGAATTCGCCCCCAAGCTGATGGGGCTGCTCATAAGGATCTTGCCCGCGAAGCCCGATGCCGAGAGCGCGTTGCAAGAGGTTTTTCTGCAACTGTGGAAGGAAGCGCCCGGTATTGTCCAAACCAAGGGGAGTGTGGCTGCCTGGCTTGTGCTCATGGCGCGGCACGCCGCCTGCCAGCGTCTTCGTGCCCAGCGGGCCGTCGCGGCACAAGCTGCCCAAAGTCCCAACGGGAAGGGTCGAACGAGAGAGGAGAAGCCTGCAAGCAAGTCAGCGGATTCAGCACGCAAAGAGCACAAACCACGGGACCGCCGTTCAGCCAAGCATGATTCGGAGACCTTGTGGTTCCTCACCTCGTCTCCTCAGCTCTGGATGCCGCGGCCTGCGGATATCGCCTTGGTGGATACTCGGTTGAACCTGCTTCAAAGGGCTTTCAACCAAATGCCCAAGCAGCAACGCTCGGCGCTGGAGCTTGCGGTTTTCGCGGGTTATACCGAATCAGAGATCGCGACGCAACTCGGCGAGCCCCTAGGCAAGGTGAACGCCAGCTTGCGCGCCGCCTTTACTTTCCTGAGGCACCGCCAACATGCGGTGTTGGGAACTTGGACTGCCGAAATTTAGAGAACATTTACGAATTGTTCCTGCTCGGAGCGCTCCCGGAGGAGGGTGCGCTGGAACTGCGCGAGCACCTCACCCAGGGCTGCGAGCATTGCCTGGAGAGAGTTAAGGAAGCCGCTCGGACGGTCTATCTGTTGAGCCTCACTGCCAAGCCTGTTTCCCCCGGGCCCAGAGCGAAGGATGACCTTCTGCGACGGCTCCGCAAAAAGTAGCCGCGAACAAGAGGTGCCAGGTTTCAGGTGTCAGGTCAGTGGCTAGTGGCTAGTGGTTAGTGGTGAGTGGCTAGTGGGGCGCCGAGCAATCACAGGTTCGTAACCACTGACCACGGACAACTGACGACTGACAACGAAAAACTGACCACTGGCAACTAGCCACTAACCACTAGCCACTTCTTTATGGAACCACTAGCCACTTCTTTATGGAGCCGTCCAGCAAACCGGCTTTGCGTCGAGAACTAGGGTTGGTCCAGGCCACGTCTTTGGCCATCACGGACATGGTGGGGATCGGTCCTTACATCACCATTCCCCTCTTCCTGGCCACCATGGGCGGCCCCCAGGCGATGCTGGGCTGGTTGGTGGGGGCGCTGTTGGCTTTCTGCGACGGCCTGGTCTGGGCAGAGTTGGGCGCGGCGATGCCCAAGGCGGGCGGGAGTTACAACTATCTTCGCGAAGCCTTCGGAGCGCGCAGCGCGGGACGCTGGTTTTCCTTCCTGATGGTCTGGCAAATCATGTTTTCCGCCCCACTCTCGGTGGCCAGCGGCAGCATCGGCTTTGCGAATTATCTTCGATACCTTTTGCCGGGCCTGTCGCCAGTGGGGGTACGGCTTGTGGGTGCGGCTTTTCCCCTGCTGCTGGTCGCGCTGCTTTACCGGCGCGTGGGGGCTCTCGGGAACCTTTCGGTGGTCCTGGTGGGCGGCGTGATCCTGGGGTGCTCTTGGATTATCATTTCCGGGCTGCCTCACTTGAGCGCGGCGCACCTGCTGGATTTCCCCCCTGGCGCGTTTCACCTGAACTGGATCTTTTGGGCGGGGCTCGGCCATGCCACGCTTTATGCCCTCTACGACTACTTCGGCTATTACAACGTTTGTTACCTTGCGGAAGAAATCTGCGATCCCGGCCGCGTGATTCCGCGCGCCATCATGTTTTCCATCCTGGCGGTGGGAGCCCTGTACGTGCTGATGACCGCCTCCTTCCTCAGTGTGATCCCCTGGCGGGATGCCATTCACAGCCCCTTTATCGCCTCTCTCTATATCGAAACACTCCAGGGCGCCGCCGCAGGCAAAGTGATGACGGGCCTGTTGCTTTGGATTGCTTTCTCTTCGGTCTTTTCACTGCTCCTGGGATATTCGCGCATCCCTTATGCGGCGGCACTGGACGGGAATTTCTTTCGCGTCTTCGCGCGGCTTCATCCCCGGGGCCAATTCCCCTATGTCTCGCTCATCACCTTGGGAATTGTGGCCTCTATTTTCAGCCTCGGCCATCTGAGTGAGGTCATTGGAGGCCTGGTGGCCACACGCGTGCTGATCCAGTATTTGCCCCAGACGATAGGTTTTTTCCTGTTGCGGCATAAATCTCCACAACTCCCGCGGCCTTTCCGCATGTGGTTCTATCCCCTGCCCGGAATCATCTCGCTTCTGGGTTGGCTTTACGTGTTGGGAACCGCGGCGAGGAAATCACTGTTTTTCGCTTTAGCGGTTTTTGCCGTGGGCAGCGCAGCCTACTTCATTCGTTCACGAATTAGGCGCGAGTGGCCCTTCGCCCGGCAGGAGACAGGAGGAAGACCCTATGATAAAGGTCAGCGTAATGTATCCGAACAGCGAGGGCAGCACGTTTGACATAACGTACTACCTCGACACTCACATACCCATGGTCCGGCAAAAGCTAGGGGCGGCATTAAAGGGTGTTGCTGTGGAGCAGGGCATCGGAGGGGCAGAGCCTGGGTCGCCTGCACCTTATTTAGCCCTGGGACATCTCTGGTTCGAGTCCGTGGAAGCATTTCAAACTTCCTTCGGACCTCATGCAGAGCAATTTGAGGCCGATATTCCGAACTATACAAACACCCAGCCGACGATTCAGGTCAGCGAAGTGAAAGTGTAGCGCAGACCTGTTTTCCCGCGCCTGCGGGATCTGCGGTTATTGGGCGGCAAAGACCTAGAAACCGGGTCTGCGCTACCTCGCTGCTTTTCGCTTTGGCAGTTTTTCCCGTGGGCAGCGCAGCCTGCTTCATTCGTTCACGAATGAGGCGCGAGTGGCAGGTGTAAGTAGGGGCACCCCTCGTGGGTGCCCGGTTCGCAACAGACGTTGCTTTCAAACTTCTTATCAGGAGTTGGCGAATGATGGATTTTGACCGCAGGAGTTCAGGAACGGGAACGCGAAGCAGGAAGCCTCGGAACCTTCTCCATGCGTCCGCTTCGAGAGCCATTGCGCGGAGGGCTGCACGCAAACAGGAAGGAAAGGCCGAGGTTTTGGGGCGAGTTTGGCTGGCCACTTTGCTGGTGGCAGTAGGGCTTCAAGTGGGCCTTGCAAATGCCCAACAGCCGCAGATTGTCCTGGACCGGGGTGGCAGTGCCGTGGTTCTCGAGCCTTACGCGCCCAACATCATCCGCGTGACGCTGAGCCACCTCAGAGAGCCAGCTAAGGCTGGGCCCGGCTACGGATTCATCGCCACCCCCTCCGCCCAGGGCTGGACACACCTCCAGACCGGCCAAGGAGACACCTATCGCTCCTCGCGTCTGGTTGTAACGGCGCCCATTGATCGTCCTGGCAAGCCCCTGGCGACTCAGGTGGATATTGGCAAGTTTTTCAGCGGCTCCGCTCCAGGCGCGCGCATCACCATCAGCGCACCTGACGGCAAAGTCCTGCTCGAAATGACGGGTTGGTCGATGTCCGTACCCAATCACAAAGACGGCAATGCGGGCATCTTGAACGAAAGGCGCCCTTCGGATGCGCCATTCTATCAGGTCGGCGCGACCTTCGTTTCGCCCTATGACGAGCACTACTACGGCTTGGGGCAGAATCACGAGGGCTTCCTCGACCATCGCGGCCACACCGTCCGGTGCTGGCATGACTACAACGCGGCCGGCGGACCCTCCATCGGTGTGCCCTTCCTGGTCACCAATCGTGGCTATGGAATGATCTGGGACAACCCCTCGAAAACCACCATCGAGCCGGGCTTCAACGAGCAGACACGGTGGACCTCTGAGGTCGGCGACCGCGTCTCCTTCTTCGTCATCGCCGGCTCCAATACCGATGAGATTTACTCGGGTTACCGCCAGCTTACCGGTGCCACGCCGCTGCTGCCTAAAGCGGCCTATGGTTATATTCAATGCAAGCAGCGCTATGCCTCACAGGAGGAGCTGCTCGGCGTCGCCCAGGGCTATCGCCAGAGGCATCTCCCGGCGGGCGTTCTCGTCGTCGACTGGTTCTATTACACCAAGATGGGCCAGATGGACTTCGACCCCGAGAAATGGCCCGATCCCCTCGCCATGAATCGCCAGCTTCACGACATGGGCTTCAAGACCATGATCAGCGTCTGGCCCCGCTTTACCCCCGGCTCGCGCTACTACGACTTGCTGGCCCGGAAGGGCTGGTTCGAGCGCCTCGCGGACGGCACGCCCACCAATGGCCTGCCTTACGATCGCGCCGGCTCCGACATCGACACGACCAACCCCGAAGCGGCGCGCTGGTTCTGGGAGGTCATTCGCGACAACATCATCAGCAAGGGCTTTGACGCCCTCTGGGCGGACGAAACCGAACCCGACCTGCCGCCCAACGGCAGCTACTTCCACATCGGACCCGGGGCCCGCTATTTCAACGTTTATCCCTTGCTGCACACCGCGGCCCTCTACGACGGGTTCCGCCGCGATACCAACCATCGGGCTCTCATCCTTTCGCGCGACGCCTACCTCGGCGCGCAGCGCAATGGCACGATCTTCTGGTCCTCGGACATCTACCCTACTTGGGATACGCTGAAGCGACAAATCCCTACGGGACTCGACTTCGCCGCTTCCGGCTTGGCTTACTGGAGTAACGACACCGGCGGCTGGCAGTATTTGCCCGCTCAGCATCATCCCCTCCACCCTCCCCTGCTCGATCCCTCGGACGCGCGCGACAACGTGGGAGGCTACGACGACTACCCGGAGCTTTACACCCGCTGGTTCGAGTACGCAACTTTTTTGCCCATCTTCCGCACTCACGGCAGCCGCCTCTACAACGAAGTCTGGTCCTACGGCAAGCAGGCCGAACCCATTCTGATTAAGTACCTCAAGCTGCGTTACCAGTTGATGCCCTACATTTACTCGCTGGGTTACAACACCTATCAAACCGGTGCGCCCTTCATGCGCGCGCTTTTCATGGATTTCCCCGATGACCCACGAGTCGCAGACCTCGCCGACGAGTACATGTTCGGCCCGGCATTCCTGGTGGCCCCCGTCACCGACCAGGGTGCAACCAGCCGGATGGTCTACCTGCCTGCGGGTGTGGATTGGTACAACTACTGGACAAACGAACGCCGGCATGGCGGAGAGACGATCAAGGTCGAGGCGCCCATCGATACACTGCCGCTCTTTGTTCGTGCCGGTTCGATCTTGCCGCTCGGAGAGCCGGTCGAAAACACCCAGCAAGTCCAGAAGATCGCCAAGCTGCGTGTTTATACCGGCGCCAGCGCCGACTTCACACTCTACCTGGATGACGGCAAGACTTATGCCTACGAAAAGGGAGACAGCAGCATCACTCATCTGCGCTGGGATGACCTTGCCCGTAAGCTGACCCACGAGGGCCCCGCAGCCTGGTCAGTCCCCGACGCGCAGATCCTCGAGGTCATTGGGCAGTAACCCTGTGACCTCAAGGGCGAGAGTAGAGGTCAATGATCTCCTCGATGGCGTGTTGGCAAACGGCGCAGAACTCCGCTCCGGAAAGCATGATGCAGCGCTGCTGAGGCCTGTAGTAGCCTTTGGTTTCATACATCGCGCCCTCGAACGCGCCCACCTTATGGGCGTAGGGTCCATCGGACAGGCAGTGCTCCTGCGTTTCGCGCGCCTGGCGGCGGAATGCGTCGATCTCGGCGGCGGATCGGCCTGCGGCGCGCATCTGCTGGAGGTGGCTTGGCAAATCCTGAATACTGTTCTCGTAGCAGTCCTTTGGCCAGGGCGTAGGAATCGGCGTGTCGGGAAGCACCAGAGCCTTCCACTTCAAATGCTGCGGGTCCAGGAGGGCGGTAATGTTGGGCTCCCACGGCTCGACGCGGGTGGTGGCAGGCGCATAAGCGACATTGGCGTTGAAGTAGTACTCATCCCCAAGGTCGGCGAAGTGGTGGCCGAATTCGTGCACGAACACGCGAATGGCAGACGGAAAATCAATGCTGACGGTGGCGTAAAGCCCAAAGATGCCTCCGTTGCCATACTCCTTTGAGTTCATCACAATCCCCATCGCGTCATAGGGGGCGAACGATGCCACGCTGCGAATGGCGCGATTATCGAACGACAGGGCGTAACGCTCGGTGCCGAAAACATCGAACTGCGAGCCGAAGAGGGTGGTGCGGTGGACGCCCGCAGAAGGGTGAGATACACCCGAGTCCGGCGAAGGCGAGCAGATCGCCCACAAATTGAAATCCTTGCGGCGCTCTTTGAAGGGAGAGAAGGTGAAGACACCTTCAGCGAGCCGGCGCACATCTTTCTCACATTTATCCAACTCGGCCGAGGTATAGCCTTCACCCAGAAAAAGCAAATCCAGCTTAAGCGCCGGGTCGCCGTTTTTTTCCAAGGCGAGCACGCGCCCGGGAGAGGGCGGCTTCGACGTGTCGATGTACTTATCGTGCGGATCGATGTTGGTTGACCAGACCTCGCGGAAGGCGTTCTGCGCGTCGCGTTTTTTCACCACGAGTTGAACCGGACCTTCCGGAGCGGGGAAGCGAAGCGATTCGTGAAAAGTGCGGTTTGCCTTTTTCGCTTCTTCCGTAGTCACCCATTCGCCGTAGATGGATGAGAAACCGCGTGAGTACAACACGCGCCGGCTGCCGAGATCCCTCACTTCGAAGTAATACGTGCCGCGGTTCGTGGTGTCGATGGGTTTCGAGGGATTCCCGGGCCAGGGTAGAGGCTCGATAACCACGCGGTCGACGCTGAACAACTCCTGGGTGACGTTGCCGGTATGGAAATAATCCAGGCGCATGGTGGGCGGCGTTCCGCCCAGTGCGCCCAGCGCGGCCATGATGACGAGAGATATTGTGATGGCAAGATTCCTTAGACGCATATACACCTCTGACAATCCTGGGTGGCCGAGAGTATACACCAAGAAGATAGGCGTCATAAGAAAATGGGCTAGGGGTTGGGGGCTGCGCTGGCGGGCGCTGCGCGAGCGCAGATTTGACATTCAAGAGAAGAACACCGCCGGAGAAACGTGGAATCGTTTGCTCAATTTCTCGATGTGGGTCTTGCTGAGGCCGCGTTTGTCGTGCAACACTTCGGATACGATGCTCTCAGAGCCGAAGATTGGGGCCAGGTCCTTTTGACGGAGGTCATTGGCATCCATCAGCGTGCGAAGGACTTCCACCGGAGAAGCATCAGGAATGGAATGATGCTCTTCTTCGTATGCCTCAATCAAAGTCATCAAGACTTCGGCATACTTCTCTTCTTCACTCGTTGGATTATCTTTACTTGCCAGCTTGTCCAAGACCGAAAGGTATTCCTCATGTTGGCGCTCGGACGTAATCGGTGTCGGCGAGCTGACTTCGAGTGCGTATTTTTCGGATACTGCAATCATGATTTTTGCCACTCCTTCTCGTCGTACTCAGCGTGACTCAGAATGCGTCGGATGTAAACCATTCTCCATTCGTATTTGATAGTCGCGACCAACCTGCACTTGTTGTGGCTTACGTCGAACACAACAAAGCGCCCGACAACGTCTGAGTTATTCCAACTGTTCCGAACGTCAGCAAAGTTTTCCCAATCCGCATTCTTTGTTATCTTGTACCATGATTTTAGGGACGCGCCCCATTCGCTGTGCTTGGCGGTCGCTTCTCTAATCGCTTTTCGACTGACGATCCGCATAGGGCATCTTCTCATTTTGCGAAGTTAGTGTCAAGCGGAGGATGCAGAGGAAAAGCGCGGGAATCGGCGGGTGGCGGCCCTACAGGGCACGGCGGGAGGGCCTCGACTTTGCCTTCAATGGAGCCGCCGTTCGGAAAGTCAAAGCTCATCCTGCTCACTCGCCCTCTGTCGCCCGCAGAAGATGGGTAGAGATCGGGGGGAGAAGGGAGTGCCGTCGGCTCATGGACGAAGTAGCGGAGGGGGGAGAAGAAAGGAGGTCCGCCTTGCGTGGGTTTGGGTCTCCTCCGTCGATTGACGGATTTGCGAGAGATTGTTGGTCTTTTCACTGGCTCACAACGATGTCTCCGCTACCCTTCGAATGCATTCAAGAAACGCGCGACCCGGCCCAAAGCTGTCCGAACGGAACCGTCACCAGACCTTCCTCTGCCAGTAGCCGCTGCCGCTGGCGCAGGAATTCGGGCAGGTCAATTTGTTCGGACAGTATCATCATGAGGTCGTGACCGTTCACTACGAAGAAGTTCGGTTGCTTGCCGTGCGTGATAGCCTCTTTTGCTGGCTCCGATATTCCCTCAAGAGCGATAAAGACGCCCCTCGTGTATGGCGACTTACCTTCTATTTTCTCTCGGAATACGTACAGATCAGCCACCCCAAGCGGAGTCTTCTCCCATTTTGCCTCCACAAGATAAATCTCGTAGTCCAGCTCAAACGAGCCATCAATTTGCTCGCCGACAACTCGGAATGGTTGTCGTGGTGCGAGCTCGAACAATGAAAACAACTCATTAAGCACTGTCTCCGTGCTTCGGCCCGCTGCAGCCCTATCGGTCATAAAGTATAGGCGCTCCAATGTCTCCTTCAGGCGCGAGAGGTCAGCTGAGCGTTCGTTTCGAACGCTCACCTTGAGCTTCTGTTCCATGATAATTCGTTCCACATTTTGTCGTGCCCGCGCGTTGATGTCTTGCCGAAGCGAATCGATGAAGTCTCTGTCCCATAGGTCAGGAAACTTGAATCCGAGCTCACAAAGAAATCCGTTTAGAAGCTCTATTTCTTGGGCCGTTACAGGTGTACCGTTTTTCTGCCGGTAAACAATCCCACAGCGCACGATGTCCACAATAAGAGGCTGCAACAGCCCTTTTTCGTGCTGTAACGTTTGCTCAAGCAGCGTGATGATGGCAGGCTGCTTGGATCCCCCGAGCCAGAATCTACCCACGCCCACCCTCGTGGCGACGGTCTGAAACGTGATGTGGCCCTTCCATTTTGGGTGGCCGGACCCCGGCAGAAAGTCATACAGAAGATTTGCCATGCCAGCGACTGCGGCAGAGTCCTTGAGAGAGAGCGCCATGTTTGCTCCTCCTAACCGCTAAAGATAGGACGGGTCCGGCGGCTGGCTTCGAAGACGGCCAGTCGCCGGGTATGCCGTTTCCTCCGGGACAGCTACTGCCCCGGGGCCTTACTTTCGAGTCGAGCAAGCTTTCCTTCCAGGTACCAACGTCGCACCTCGGAGTAAAGGGCCGTATACACCTGCGGGTCTCTCCCAACAACGTGTGGGTTATCGCCGATAGAATCGTTCGCGGCCATGACGACCTTCACCAGCCGACTTCCGTGTTCATCAAAGAAGTCAAACGGGTTGGTGTACCAACGGTACTTCTCATTCTTTTCCTCGAGCAGTGCCCGAAGACTGGCGATTACTGGGATGGAGAAGCCTTTCTCGACAGGCACGTCACCTTTTATTGGTCCCCTCTTCGGATCCAGGAAGTAGTAAGTCGCCATAGCGACCCGGTTTCGCTTTCTCTGCTTAGTCACCGATAGTGCGCCTAATCTTCCCTTTTTCCCGGTTTCGTCTTCCGCGTTGTAGGCTTTCTTCCAGTTGTACCGGACGTGGTCGTATAGACGAACCACGTCGCGGCAGACCGACTCCAACTTCCGGAAGGACCAGCTGTCATTGTCATTGATAAAGTATTCCAAGCACTTACCGGCGTTCTTATATGCTTCCACCGCCGGAGCACCTCTACTAAACAGATTTGGGTTGACTGCGCACATAACTTGAATTAAATCGAGGATTCCCACCGGCTGCTCGTCGTTCTCGCTTGTCTTGATGTATTTCCTATAATCAGGGCCGACAGCTTCGAGAAACCACTCGAACTTTTCCTTGTACGCTGCGAGTGTCCACGCCTTAAGTGGGACACTGTAATTGCGCGCCTCTGCGATGTCAGCCAAGTCATTCTCAATGCTGACAAGCACCTCTAAGTGCACAAATTGGTCAGCGAGCGGCGTCGAGCCTCCGTCAGGAATGCCTCCACCGTTCGGGCTCGGCGAGCCCCCCACTTCCTTGATGACTTGGGAGATAGCCTGGTAAGTGTGCCCACCATCGATGATGCCATAGCTGTCGTTATCGGGTATCACCAGCTTGAGCACGTTCCGACGGCTGTCGAACTCAGTGTCGCGAGCGGAAATTGCAATCCCGCGGTTGAGAAGATGAAAGCGACCATCGTTCGTTCTCAGGGATTCGGATATCTTCTTGATGACCGGACCCTTGACTTTTGGCACGCGGGGGTCAGGTTCCAAAGGGATATCTCGCGGCAGGTCGCTAACCTGCACCAGCGCATGGACAATTCTAATTTGTGAACGGTTCGGGTCTTTCAGGGTGCGGATATGGTCAGATGTTACGGGGATGGTAAACGTCATCGTGTTCTCCTATGCTTGGAGGCCTCGCGCCTCGCAAGATATGAATTTGAGCTACTGAAGTAACTCACCAGCTGGGGATTTCCGCCAGTGGCAAAAACAGTATAGCACACAAACGTGGGCACAAGGGAAACAAATCACTGCCCCCTAAGCCGGGTGCGCATCACACCCGGGAACGGTAGAACACCAGACGCGTGAAGACTGGAGGGGCCGGGGCAGCCCAAGTCGGATTCACCCAGGTCTGCCATCCTGAGCAGATGTTTCGGGTGACAGACAACCCTCGACGGCTTCTTGGACGTTTCTCATGGGTTCTTCGACAGCTTCACCTTGGGTGGCGCAGCCGGGGATCGCCGGGACTTCGGCCCAGTAGCCACCTTCTTCGGCTTCGTGAACCATGACTTTGACCTTCAAACCATGCCCTCTGCACAACGATCACAGCCCGTCTCCGCTGGGAAACCAAAGGGGCGGGCTAAGGGACAAGGGAGTGGGGGAGGCAGGTTCCAGGTGTTAGGGGCCAGGGGCTGGGGACTCGGGACTTGGACCTGGGCCGGCGGGCGCTGCGCGAGCGGAGATTTGACATTCAAGATATCAGGATTCGGGATTCCAAATTGGTGCGGGAGCGAGACGCTCCCCCCACAGCGGGCAGGCCGCCCCCGTCCGCCAACCCACGTCAGCCCAAAGCGTCGATCGCCTCGAGGGGGATGTCGACCTCTTCTGTGCGCCGCCAGGCCAACTCGTAGCTTACGGCAATCTCATCACAACAGGAATACTTCGGACAACCCAGGCAGTCCTGGAAGACCTTGATCGGGAACCTCTCGCGCGGCGCCTTTTGGAACCCCAGCTTTTCAAAGAAGGCCGGCACGACCGTGAGGGCGAAAACCGTTTTCAGCCCGTAGCGTTCGGCCTCTTCCATCAGTGCCTCCGTGAGCATCCTCCCGACGCCCTTTGCCTTGAGCTGCTCATCAACGCACAGGGAACGGATCTCCGCGAGTTCCTGGCTGTAGAACTTGAGTCCGCCACACCCGAGAAGCTCTCCGTCCTCTTCCGCGACGGTGAATTCCCAGATGTCTTCGTAGAGATTGGTCAGAGGCCGCGGAAGCAGCACCTGTTCGGCTACGTAACGGTTAATCAGTTTGAAGAGCGCGGGCACATCCCGCAACTCAGCTTTTCGGATGTTCAACGTCTCATTTCCCTCCATTGCGGAGCTTGGGCCGAGCCTGCCTGAGCCGTCCTGGTCCCGCAACTAACTAACCCGGCTCCGCCAGCCGGCGGACTGGTGAAAGCGCCGTCGCAGTCCACCCTCTCCCCTTGAGAGGGCAGGCCCACTTTACGATGCGCTCACGCTCGCGTATCCTGCATCAGCAGAATCAACAAGGCCTTTTGGACGTGCAACCGATTTTCCGCCTGATCGAAAACCACCGAGCGTGGGGAATCAATGACCTCGTTGGTAACCTCGTGTCCGCGATGCGCGGGCAGGCAATGCATAAACACCGCCGCAGGGTCAGCCGCCGCCATCAAGTCTTCCGTGACGCGATAAGGAGCGAACACCTGCGCCCGCAGATGCACGGCGTGCTCCTGGCCCATACTCGCCCAGACATCGGTGTAGATCGCCTGAGCGCCTGCTATGGCCTCGAGCGGATTGTTGAAAAGCTCGATCGTCGCCCCCATCGCCGCCGCCAGCGTTTTCGCCTCAGCGACAATTTCAGGTTTGGGTTCATAACCCGGAGGCGTGGCCACGCGCACCGAAACGCCAAGCTTCGCGCCGGTGATCATCAGGGAATGGCACACATTATATCCGTCACCCACGAAGGCCAGTTTCAGCCCGGCCAGCGTCCCGAACTTCTCCCGCAACGTAAAGAGATCGCCCAGAGCCTGGCAAGGATGAAAGAGGTCAGTGAGCGCGTTCACCACCGGAATCGAGGCGTTGTTGGCCAATTCCACCACCGACTCATGCAAGAAGGTACGCGCCACAATCCCATCGACCCAGCGCTCGAGATTGCGGGCGATGTCCTTGACGGCTTCGCGTTCACCCAGCCGCGGCTTGGCGTGGTCCAGGTAAACACCGAAACCGCCCATGCTCGTCATCCCAACTTCAAAAGTGACGCGGGTGCGCAGGGAGGGCTTCTCAAAGATGAGCGCCAGTTGCTTGCCCAGAAGCGCCTGGGCATAGGCCTTGGGCGTGGCTTTAACGCGCTCCGTCAGCTCGAAGATCAGGCGCAGGTCGCGCGGCGAAAGGTCAGTGTCCGCCAGCAGATCGCTCACGCTTAGCTTCTCTTGCTTATCGACCATACTCAGGCCCGCCGTCATACGTTCACCCCCTTGCTAGTATTAAGGGCCGCCAGAATCGGCCGTAAGACCTCAATCAGTTCATCTACGTGGCTCCGCTCGACGATAAGCGGCGGAAGGAAGCGCAGCACCTTCTCCTGGGTGCAGTTGAAAATCACTCCCGCTTCGAGCGCCTGCCGGACCACACTCTTGCCGGGTACGGAGAGTTCGGCGGCCAGCATGAGGCCGTCGCCGCGGACTTCCTGAATTACTCCGAATTCGCCCTGGAGCTCCTCGAGTTGCGCCCGGAAGTAAGCGCCGACTTCGCGAACGTGCTCGAGAAACCCGGGGCGCTCGAGAATCTCGAGAACTTTCAAGGCCAGGCGGCACTGGAGCGGCCCGCCCCCAAACGTCGTGCCGTGCATGCCGGGAGAGAAAGCCTGCGCCACTTCTTCGCGAGCCAGGATGGCGGCCAGGGGCAGACCCGCCGCCAGAGGCTTAGCCACCACCACAATGTCCGGCCGCAGTCCGAATTTCGTGAACGCGAAGAAACGCCCGGTGCGCCCCAGGCCACACTGGATCTCGTCGCAAATCAGCAGAGCCTGGTTGGTTCGGCAAAGCTCTTCCGCAGTCCGGAGGAATTCCTCGCTGAGTTCCACCACCCCTCCCTCACCCTGGATCACTTCCAGCAGAATCGCCCCTACTCGTGGTGTGAAGCTTTCGCGCAAGTGGCCGGCATCATTCAGCCGGACGAACCTGAAGCCCGGAAGCAGGGGCTCAAACGGCTTGCGATACTTTTCAGGCCACGTCACTGTGAGCGCCCCAAACGTCCTTCCATGGAAAGAGTTCTCGACCGCCAGGATTTCGTCCCGCAAAATGGGTTCCTGATGCCGGCGGGCGTAGGCGCGAGCCAGCTTCAGCGTCCCATCTATGGCTTCCGTGCCGGAGTTGGCGAAAAAGGCCCGATCGAGCCCCGCCAGGGAGGTGAGCTTCTTCGCCAGGGGCGCCTGGTAGGGGTGGTAGAGCAAATTAGAAACGTGCAAGAGCGTTTCGGCTTCGTCCCGGAGAACGGCGAGGATTTCCGGGTGCGCATAGCCAAGGTCGTTCACAGCAAGCCCACCCAGGAAATCGAGATACTTCCTGCCTCGATCGTCGTAGAGATAGCAGCCTTCGCCCCGCACCGCCAACATCGGCAAACGGTCGTACGTAGGGATCAAGAACTGTTTCTCGAGCTGTGCAATCTCGTCGAATTTCATGCGTTTTTCACAATCCTGGTGCCGGCATGCTGCCGGTTCTCCATGGCTCGGAGCAGAGCCTTGGGCCCGTCCGCTGAGAGGATGTCAACTTCTCCAACCTTTTTCGAGAGCAGGCGTGAGCACGAGAGAAGCTTCGGAATCATCCCATCACGCACGATGCCCTTCCGGATCAGGCTGGGGATCTCACCGCGCTTTACCACCGGCAGCAGGCGCCGCTCCGCATCCCAGACTCCCCCCGATTCGGTGAGGTAAAAGAGCCGATCCGCCTGGAGAGCCATGGCCAGGGCCGCCGCCAGGTCGTCGGCGTTGATATTCAGGAATTCTCCCCGCGCCCCGAGCCCCAGGCTGGCCACCACTGGAACAAGGCCTTCCCGTAAGGCCATCTCGAGCACGCTGGTGCGGATCTTGTGGGGCCGCCCGACGTAACCCAGGTCTTTCTTCTGGCCGTTGGACCCCGAAGATACTCTCTTTGCGTAGACCAGCCCGGCGTCGCCGCCACAGATGCCCAGGGCCGGCTGGCCGAGCGCAGCGAACTCCGCCACCCACTGTTTATTCACGATGCCCGCGAGAACCATCAGGGCAACATCGCGCGTGGCAGCGTCCGTCACGCGCAGTCCGTGGTGGAATTCCGTGGCGATGCCCAGGCGGTCGAGGGTCCGGGTCAGCGCTCGACCCCCGCCGTGGACCACCACCACGGAATGGCCGGCGCGCCGCAACTCCACAATTTGCCGGGCCAGCCTCCTCCGTCCCTTGGCATCTTCGGCCGCTTGTCCGCCGATTTTTACTACCAATTTCATACTATGCCTTCCGTAGCGCGGGCGTCTCGCCCGCGCTACGCTAATTGGGACAGATCTCGCGTCATACCAGCCCCAGCTCCTGCGGGAATCCGAACATGAGGTTCATGTTCTGGACCGCCTGGCCCGCCGCGCCCTTGCCGAGGTTGTCCAAGGCTGAGACAACAATCAGGCGTCGCGTGGCCTCATCGAGCGCGAAACCTAGGTCCGCAAATTGCGTATTAGCTACTGCCAGGATTTCAGGGAGCGATCCACCTTCGTATACGCGGACCAGCGGAGAAGGCGCGTAAAACTCCGTGAAAAGGGAAACCACCTGGTCGAGGGTCCGCGGGGTGTTGAGGCGGACGTAAACCGTGCTGAGAATGCCGCGCGTGATGGGCAACAAATGAGGAGTGAAGATGAAATCCTTCTCTCCGATGTCCAGCGCCTGAAGCATCTCCGGGACGTGCCGATGAGCGAAAACGGCGTAAGCCCGGCAATTCTCGTTGACCTCCGGGAAGTGAAGTTTCCCGCTGGGCGTCCGGCCGGCGCCGCTGGCGCCTGATTTCGAATCCGAAATGATGCCGGCTGAAACCTCCACCCAGCCGGAGCGGAGGAGGGGGGCCAGAGCAAGAATCACGGAGGTGGCGTAACAGCCCGGATTCGAGAGCAATTGGGCCTGGGCAATTGCTCCCTGATCAAGCTCCGGCAGGCCATAGACTGCCTGGGCAAGAGCCTGCGAGGCGCGGTGGGGGAAACCGTACCAGCGGGGGTAGGCGCCGGCATGCTTGAGCCGGAAAGCCGCGCTTAAGTCGATGACGCGCAATCCTGAGTCCAGCAGCATCGGCACGATTTCGTGCGAAGTCTCGTGGGGCGTGGCGAGAAACGCCACGTCCACCTCTGAGCTCGCCACGGCCTTCAGCACCTCCGAGCCCGCCAGGCCCTCCAGGTTGAGGGGCAGGCAGGGAACTGAAAACCTCCCCCGCAGCGCCGGATGGGCCTGCTCGATGGGGTAGGGCCCCTTCCCGTCGAGATCGGAGGAGATCAGGCGCACCACGCGGGCGTGAGGATGCCGCGCCAGGAGAGTCAGCAGCTCGCGCCCTACGTAACCGCTGGCGCCCAGCACGGCGGCGCGCACGGGTAGCGCCCGCCGCGGCGGGCTTTTTAGGTCTGCGGCTTTGCCCTTCGCCGCCGGCAATGACCGGCCGTTAATTTCAGGTTTTGTCGCCGTGCCCAACGTTTTCCAAACCCCACAGTCACCGCATAGAATATTTATGCATTCTATGCATAAATATACCTTTTATACCGCAGAGTTTGCCGGGCTGTCAAGATAAAACGTTCTCCCCTGGTAATCCCTCAGTCTTGGGCGGGTTCGGCAGGAGCGCGGGCTTCCAGCCCGCACAGAGTGCGGCCAAGGATGGCCGCGCTCCGATGGGTATGCGCCACCCGCGGCTCAGTAGCCCCTCTGTCCGTCTGAAGTGACCTCAGTTTCCTCCAGCCACAGTCGCGTGGTATCACGATGGCGCGCGTCTTCATCGACGGTTCGCTTTAGCATGTCAATCTTTGCACACAGGCGGTGCTCTCAAATGCCTTGCTTCCTCCCAATATAGTCCTAAAGCTGAAGAAAAGTTACTGGCCCGTCAAATAATTCCGGAAACCGCCTTTGGCCGGCGCGTCATCGCTGGCATTTCTCCGTCTGACAGGCTAGAATCGCGGGTGGGAGTGCTTTTCATGCCCGAGACCAAACCCGAGATTACGCGCGAGAGTTCGGGCGCCGCCATCAGCGCCAAGATCATCGCCATCGCGGTGCTTTTCGGGTGCATCTACTATGCCAGTTCGGTGGTCATAACTCTGATCTTCTCCATCCTCATCGCTGCGGTGCTGGAGCCGGGCGCGGAGTTCCTGGAACGGCTGCGGCTGCCGCGCTGGTTGAGTTCGTTGACCATGGTGCTGCTCATGCTCGCGGTCACTTACCTGGCGGTTTATGGGATTTATGGCCGGGCGGTGGACCTCGTGAACAACGCCCCCAAGCTGGCGGCCAAGTTCCGGCAAATCACCGCACATCTGGAGGTGACCGCGCAGAACTTTCAGCAGAGCACGCGCACCATCATCCCCTCCAGCGCCGACAGCAACCTGCCCACCGTGCGGCTCCAGCAGGAATCCCCTTGGGCGCAGTTCCTGCTGCGCGGCATGGGGTCGGTTTATGCGTTTACTGTTACGGTCATGTTCGTCCCGTTCCTGGTCTTTTTCACGCTGAACTCCAAGGACCGGTTGTGGGCGGCCACCCTGAACCTCTTCCCGCGCGAGAAGCGGCAGCAGGCGGAGGATGTCATCCACTACATCGGCATCATGCTTCGCCGGTTCGCTCTGGGAAACCTGCTGGTGGCTCTAATCTCGGCGGTTCCGATCTGCCTGGTCTTCGGCATCCTCCACCTTCAATACGCCCTGGTGTTGGGACTTCTGGCGGCGTGCTTGGGCCTCATTCCTTACATCGGAGTGGCGCTGGCGCTCGTCCCCCCTTTGTTGGTCGCTCTCCTGCAATACGACTCGGTTAATCCTTTTCTCATCCTGGCGGCCGCGGTCATCGGGACACATTTCATGGCGGTCAATTTCCTGACTCCGAAGCTTGTGGGACACCGTTTGAACCTGAATGCCCTGGCGGTCACCATCGCCATGATGTTCTGGGCCTGGTTGTGGGGTGGGTTTGGGCTGGTCCTGGCAGTGCCGATCACCGCAGCGATCAAAGCCGTGTGTGACAATGTCGAAAAACTCAAAGCTTTCGGGGCATGGATGGGGGAAGGGTGACCTGAGTCGAGGAGTCGAGAAGTCGAGGAGTCGAGAAGTCCAGGAGCCGAGAGTCGAGGAGTCGAAAACTCGTTGCCCCCTGACTCTCGACCGCGCATGACGCGATTTTTGAGAGTTGCTTACTTCTTGACTTCTCGACTCCTCGACTTCTCGACTAGCTTTATTTCCGCGCGCAACTCGCGCACGCGCTCCTGGACGGACTCGCAATCCTGGAAGATGCGGATTCCGGCAATGCCGGACGCTCCCGCTTCCAGGCAAGGCCGGATGCGCTCCACGGTGATTCCTCCCAGAGCAAGAACCGGTATTCTTATTCGCGAGGTTACATTCCGCAGCTTCTCCAAACCGAGCGGGGGGCCATACCCAAGCTTGGAAGGCGTTTCAAAGACCGGTCCCAGCACAAGGTAATCCGCCCCGCCTGATTCGGCTGCCATGGCGTCACCCAAGGAATGGCAGGAAACCCCGATAACAAAAGGGCGGGGCGCAAACCGGCGTACGACTTCGACTGGCATCGAGTGGGCCGCCAGATGCACTCCGTCCGCTCCCCCCGCCAAGGCCACGTCCACACGGTCGTTCAGGAGCAGGCGTGCGCCTCCTCTCCCCAGCTCCCTGCTAGCGCGCAAAGCCTCTTCTACCAGGGCGAGCAACTCCCGACTGGTGAGATCTTTCTCTCGAATCTGTACAATGTCCACTCCTGCGCGGAGCGTTTCACTTATAACAGATGCGAGAGACACCGAGCTCAGTTGTCGCCGGTCTGTGATGTAGCAGAGTAGGGGATTGTTCATTGGGTTGGGCGTGAATCCGAAGTTCGGGGGTAGTGGAGGAGGCGCCAAATCTCATAAATCGCCATCCAGATATCAGCCATCCCGAGGCCCGAAACCGCGCCGCGGAGGAAATAGTTGCGCGAGATGGCCGCCAGCAGGGGGTAGTGGTCAACGAAATAGTTCTGCCCCCAAAATGCTGCCCAGGGAAGGATGAAAAGGAAGATTCCCAATTCCAAGCAGAACACGATATAGATTATGGTCAATAATCTGCGCATGTCTAATCAGGGATGCTCACCAGAGTTCAACGGTGTCAATCCGAGCCCTTCGCTGCCGTCCTTCGCTACCATGAAAATGACTCCCCTCCTCAGCGGAGGAGGGGGCAGGGGGTGGTGGGTGCCAGCGTCACGGTGCTAGTCAACCACCCCTAACCCCTCCTTAATTAAGGAGGGGAATCATTTTCATGCACGGTGGTGAGCGGAAAGATCATGGAATCTGCGCTCAGGATGACACGGAAGGGCTCGGAATGACAGGCAAGGTGAGCCTTATGAGCCCTTCTGCTGAAATGTGCGAACCTTTTCGGCCACATCGCGAAAATCGATGTTCTGGCCGTAAACCTCGGCGAACTTCTCCAAGGCGCGGGTCCGATCACCCGCCTGCTCATAGGCGACTCCAAGGTCATACTGGAGAGCCAGTATAGCCTCTGGGTCAAGGTCGGGCGTCTCCAGCGCCCGGCAATACCACTTGACGGCAATGGGAGCCATCCCTTTGTCCATGAAGCAAGTGGCCAGCAGGGTGCATGCCTGCAAATAGTTTGGCTGTCGAGGTCCCTGTGCCGCGCCTTTCAACACCTTCTGAAACTCTCCAATCGCCTCGTCCAGGAGGTTCATCTCCCGAAAGGCCACTCCCAGGTTGTAATGGGTTTCAGGATCATCGCCCTCGACAGGTTCCGTGCCTGGAGCTTCACCTATTTCCTCCAGCAACCCGCTAAGCGGAGAAGCCGGCGGCGGAGCAGGCGCTGCGGGTTCATTCGGCGGTGCATGACTGCTCGCCGGTTCCCGCCGCTGGGCCGCCTCCGGGCGCTCGGGTTTCAGGATCTCCGCCGGCTGCTTCTCAGGGACTTCGGCTGCCCGCGCGCCCACATGTGCCTTTACCAGGGCCCGGAGTTCGGCGATTCTGAGATCGCCTGGCCACATTCTCTCCAGCTCCTCGACGGCCTTTACCGCTTCCTCATCGAAGCCATGCTCGAGATAGAAGTTGACCTCAATGCGGCTGTCATCGAAGTTGAATGAGGCAGCCTCTCGAGGAGTGTCCGGGGCTGCCAAAGCTGTGGCCATCTGAGCTTGAAAGGACTCCCAATCCTCCGAGAGGTCAATCTCTCGGATCTCGGAGGAGGGAGCCGGCGTAGTTGCGGATGAGGCCGGCGTGGCAAGTTCAAGCGGCAATTCCCGAGGAGCCGGTGGAGCAGCTTTGCATGTGGGCGGGATTGAGGGATGTAACGATGCCACCTGGACCGGCGTGGACGCGGCTTCCGAAGCGAGGCTGATCTCCCCCGCAGTGGTGGCCGCAGGTTGTGCCGGAAGGGGCACTAATGGTTCCGGGCTCACCGCCGGGGCGGGGACCCCCTGGGGAGGGACCGCTTCTGGGGCAGGGCTCGCTCGCCCGGCAGCCATTTGCGCAAATCGCTTGGCGCCCTCAGCGTCACCCTGCTGCGTATGAATCCTCGCCAGTGCCTGGGCCGCTTGCTCGGCCCGTTCAGGCATGTCCCTCCAGCACATCCCGACCAGCCGTCTGTGGATCTCGGTCTCGTCCGGAAAAACATCCAGAACCTTGTCGAGCTCAGCCACCGCCTTTCTCACTAAATGGTAATGCGCAAGAAGCTCGCTGTTCTCGAGCGCCTCCTTCACCATCGCTTCTCGGTCGGCAGGGCGCAAAGCAGAGGCCGCCGGGGCGGCTACTCCCTCCTCTCGGGCGGGCGCGGTACCGGAGGCCGGTGGATCCGCAACGCGCGCTTTGCCGAATTCCTTACCCTGCTTTTGGAGAACCTGCCTCAGCAGGGCCCGGTAACGTTCGCTCTCGGGTTCGCGATCTACGAGCCTTTGGAATGCCTGCTCGGCCTTCTCGAATTGCTCGCACTGCGTATAGGCGTTGCCCAATGCCTCCAGAATTTCCGGAAGCGCGTACTCGTCCCCCGTCGCGTCGCAAATCCGAAGAATCAGCTCGAGGGTGGGGAGGTGCTGGGGAGACTTGCTCCAGATCAGGCGCAGCGACTCCATCAAGGAACTCGCGTTCCCTTGCTTAATAAGCTCGTCGGCCAACCCCGATAAGGGCTTAGAGGCCAGGTCGAATTGGCCCAACTGCACGCATACGGACACGAAGGAAGCCAGCGGTGAGAAGTCCGTTGGGTTGGCGTGAAAGAGGTCCGGCACCAGCGTTTCCGCTTTCTCCGGTTGTTGCATCGCAAGATAGGAATCAATCAGGAGTGACCGCCCGGCAATATCATCCTTCAATCCTGGAGTGGCACTCAGGATCACCTCGACTTCCTCCGGGTGCTTGAGCGTCAATGCTTCGCGGGCCCTGAGCAATTGTACCCGGGGGTTGCCCGGATCTAATTCCTCGGTCTTCTTAATAGCATCCTGGGCAGCCGCCGTGTCTCCCCGGCGAAACGCCAGTTGCGCCGTTTCCTCGTAGACTTGCGCGGCTTCGTCCTTGCGCCCCATCTCTGCGCAAAACGCCGCCAGACGGGACCTCGCCGCGGCGTTCTCGACATCAATGTCCAGAGCTTTGCGCAAAGTTTCCAGCGCCTTGTCGTTCTGTTTTTTCCTCTTGTAGCATTCGGCAACCTGGTAATACAGTTCGCGGGTCTCGCGCCCCAGCCTCTGTGCCTGGTAAAGCTCGACGAGTTTGAGTAAAGGGTCTACCGAGTCCGGGTCGAGTTTGACAATCTTCTTGTAAATGGCGATCGCTTTGAGGGTGAATCCGTCCCGAACGTAAGCCTCGGCAAGCCGGTAAAACTGCTTCAAACCTTCTGAAACATTCCTATCGCGGACGTAAAGGTCGCCAATGGTATTCAGCAGGACTAGCTCGGAGGGGTCATTCTCGAAGATTTCGAAGTACCGCTTGATCGCCTGACTGATCTTGCCCTGGATGACAAATTTCTCCGCCTCTTGCAGCGCTTTGGCTTTGTTAAAAGCCATTTACACGTTCCGCCTCCTTGCAAAATAAACTATGGGCTACCGTAGCACACGCCCCAATTCAAGTCAACGAACAGACCCTTTGGGTAGTGGCCTAATTTGAATTTCCACATTGGAGGATACGTGAAAAAGACAGAAACAAATATCTTGCCATCTGTTGCCGAAGTGTTGCATGCTGAGAGTATGCCTGACGTGAGCGATGCCGCTACCGCAATAATACAACGACTGGAGCACGACTGCGCGAGGGTGGACGAGATCAGGCGCGAGATCGGCAGCTTGGCCCCGGCGTACAACAAATACCGGGATCTCAAGGCCGACCTCGAAAAAAGGTTACAGGCAATTAGAAAAATGGCTGTGCTGCTTGGCCAAGAAAGACTCATGGAAGCAACTCTCAATGAAGACAACGATGGAACCGCGAGGCAAGGTTACGTGGTAGCTCGGGACTCCGGTATTATGGCTGAACTGGATGAGCCCACAGAGAGCCTTCCCCTTTGGGAGCAGATCGAGCAATTGTTGGCTTGCGTTGAACAGGCCCGACCGCCTGACATACTCGCCTTCTTCAACTCCCGCGGAGGCAGCAAGCGACCGAAGGTCACACGTCAGGCGGTTGAGTCTGCCATCAAGACTCACCCGGACGTGTTCAGGATCAGGAAGCGGGACTCTGAGAGATACCTTTGCCTGAAGGATCAGGCTACGTGAGGCAGGCCATAAAAAGCTGAAGCCGACTGCGTTAACAGCCGGCTTCGGTGAAGTCAGGAGACATCGGCGGGTAACCAATGCATCTCGGCTTCTGTGTCTTTATAGCACGCCCGCCACCACTTTTCAAGGGGCATTTCGCCCCCTAACTATCCGAAAAATTCCCCAGGAGGTGTGACGTGTACGAGCTTTGGACAAGTCAGAAAATCGCGGTCATCTCGGCCCTGGTCGAGGGAAACAGTATCCGGTCAACTCACCGCATGACCGGAGTGCATAGGGACACCATCGCGCGGCTGCTGGTCGAGGTTGGCGAAGGCTGCGCCCGGCTTTTAGATGACAAAATCCGCCGCGTTCCCGCCAAGCGAATAGAGGTAGATGAGATTTGGACCTACGTTTTCAAGAAAGAACGGAGGCTCACCGAAGAGGACGATCCGGCCGAAAGAGGCGACCAGTACGTCTTTGTCGCAATCGAGGCAGACTCGAAGCTGGTCATTTCTCACTGCATTGGAAAGCGCGACAGCCGGACGGCCCTGACGCTCATTGACGACATGGCCTCACGAATCACCCAGCGCGTGCAGCTTACCACTGACGGTTTCAGGCCCTACTTGGAGTCCGTCGAGCGGGTGTTTGGCGCCGATGTGGATTACGCCACACTCGTTAAGGCGTACGGGACGCAGAGGGGAGAAGGTGAGGGGCCAGCATGGTACGGGCCGGCGGAAGTCGTCGAGGTTACACCCAAGACGATCACTGGCGAGCCCAATCCCGCGCTTATCTCTACGTCCTACGTCGAGTGCCAGAACCTTACCATGCGGATGATGATGCGGAGGTTCACCCGGCTGACCAATGCCTTCTCGAAGAAATTGGCGAACTTGCGAGCCGCAGTCGCGCTATACTTCGCACATTATAACTTCGTCCGCGTCCACCAGACGTTGAGAGTGACACCGGCCATGGAAGCAGGAATTACCGACCACGTTTCGGAAATCGGGGAATTACTACAGGCGGGAAGAGGCTGATTTATATAGACACACCAACTAGATTCTTAGGGAGCTCAGCCATTCCCCTGTCCCGCCCCTCTTTGTCCACCGTTCCCACAATGGTCTCCAAATCAGAAACGGCGTCTAGGTACCGCCGTTCACCAAACGGGACTCTCTAAGTCGCAGATTGAACACTTTCTGCCTAGCCTGCTTCAATCCCTCAATTAAACGCAGAAGGTTGCCGTAATTGAGGGACGATTGACAGCAAGGGTCAATGCGGTTTGCTACGTCGGCTTCCGACGTGAAATCTGCCTTACTCGGCTCCAAGTTCGCATTGCTGCGAGTCTTATCAGCAACGGCCTCAAGTTCATCTGCGATCCGAAGCGCCCTTTCCTGCAAGTCGGCCAAATTTTGCCGGGCGTCCTCCACCTCAATTCTCAGTTGTACGCGTTGCTGTCGTTTTTCCTGATCGCTCATTATGTAGTCCAGGGCACACATACCCAAACTCTACGCCCAACGAGCTTGCTGTTGTCAATAGTAATTTGCGTGGTAAAAGGGCTTCATTTGAATTCTAGCCGACGCCTACGATAGTACTTACAGCATGCTCCCCAAAACAGCAGGGCAATAGCCGTTTGGAAAACACTCGCTGTTATGTCGGCGGCCCGCTGTGTGCCCGTAAATTGAGCATTCGCCAATGCACCCAAAACTCCGATGAGGAGAAGTAGCACGGCCATGCCCATCCATACGTAGGTCATAGTAACGGCAAATCTCTTCCGCCGAAAAAACGCATAACCGCTAACGATGAACAGCGGAGAAAGCACCGTAAGCGAGAACATCTGGCCCTCTAGCTTTTCGCCGGTTGCCAGTATGACCACCGCGAATATCACCACGAAAACCCCTATCGCAAAGGAAACGATACCTTGAAACCTTCCCCATCGGTAAGGTAAAGATTGCGTCGTTGGCACAAGAACCACCTCAGCCTGGATTTGTTGAACACAAACCTAGACCTGACGATCGCCATTGTCAAGAGCGAGGTGAAGCCATCTTGCGCCCTGCCTTCCTGGTCGCTTTGCTTCGAGGAAGGGACCGCTCTACGAGTCTCCTGACGCCTCCGCTGGCAACGTCACCAGCATAGCCTGCAATGTCCCGAGCCGTCTTTGAACGTGCGAGCGCAGGAGCGTTCTTTGCTGCCCTTCCTACGAGCTTGGAAACGCCACCGGAAGCAATGTCTCCGGCGTATCCCAAGATACGCTGAGCTGTAGAATCCTTTGCCATTTTCAAGTCTCCATTCTGGCGTCATGCGCCTTATAATTGTTGCGTCACAAAAAGCTAGGAGAACCTCCATGTCCGTTCTGATAATCAAGTTCCAATGTCCCAAGGACCACCAAGAACTCGAATTCCAATTGCCCCTCGTCGAAAAAACCATGACCGTCAGGAAGCTAGACGCGATCCCTTTCAGCCTTTACTGCCCTCGGTGCAAGTGGAAGGGACAGTTGCCGGGGAACCGCAGGACAGGACTTCGACGGGTTGATTAGAATCTCGGAAGACATTCTCCGCACCACACCACGCGCAGGGAAGCGTCATATTCTGCGGCATCATCTTCACCTTTGTCCCAAGAATAGGCATCCCACACCTCATGCAATATGCCCAAACCCATTCTGGACCGCCGTAACGTTCAATGAATTCTTGCGCCTCCCTGCTTAGCTTTTTTGTTGGCCCTTGCAATTTGTCCTCCAAAGTAGGGCTACATGTGTAAGCTAAATCAGGCCACTACCACCCTTTGGGTTGGTGTCATTTGGAGTGGTGCTCCCCTTCGAAACAGTGGTCATTCCCGCGAAAGCGGGAATCCAGTCCGTCGGCGGCGCATTATCAATGACTTGCGGAATGGATTCCCGCTTTCGCGGGAATGACTGCTCCGGGAACGCCAGCCTCTCGCAAATGACACCAGCACCGCCCTTCGTCACTTTTCCACGGGCAAATCAGCAAGGGCGCTCCAATCCTGCCAGGAGCCGTCGTACATGCGGACCCGCTCGTATCCGAGCAAGCGCAAGGCAAAATAGAGGTCGGCGGCGCGCATCCCCACTTGGCAGTAAGTGACCACCTCCTGGCGGGGCGAAATTTGGGCGTCAGAGAAGAGCTTTTCGAGCGAAGGTGCATCCAGAAAGGTCTTGATCTCGCCGGAAGCAAGTACCCGCGTCCATTCGATGTTGATGGCGCCGGGAATATGGCCCCCGCGCGGGCCCTGAATTGTCTCTCCCTTGAATTCCGAAACGGACCGGGCGTCCAGCAGCTTGACCCCGGGATCCTTCAGGTGCGCGTTCACCCACTCGGAGGTGGCGATGAGGGTTGGGTTCGCCTGGGGTTTGAAATCACCAGGGGCGATGCCGGGAGAATCTGTCGTAAGAGGAAGTCCTTCGCCTTGCCACTTCTTAAAGCCGCCGTTCAAAACTTGCACATGTGAATGCCCGAAAAACTCGAGAACGTAAAACACGCGTGCGGCGAACCGGTTGCCCTGGTCGTCATAGATCACGACCTGAGAGTTCGAGTTGATTCCCGCCCCGCGAAAGAGGCGCTCAGCTCGTTCTGGAGGTAATGGAAAGCCTTGACGGTTCGCGTCCAGATCATCGGTTGTGAGAGCGGGAAGGTTTGCCGCTCCAGGCAGGTGTCCAAGGCGGTACTCCTCCGGAGGGCGAGCATCCAGAAGACGTAACTGCGGGCTGGAAAGCAGTTGGGCGAGCTTCTGCGTCTCAATCAGGAACTCCGAGTGCGGGTACGAGGCAACTTGACCCCGGAGTCCGCCAGCACTCAAAAGTGGTATGGCCAAAAGGCACTCAGCGACCTTCATAGAGATCTCCTTATGGGATCGGCACGAGCATTAAGGATTGTCGATTGTCGATTGTCGATTGAAAAGGTGATGTGGCGAACTGCCGCACTGTCAATCGGGAGGACAATCGGCAATCGACAACCGACAATCGGCAACCGACAATCGGCAACCGGCAAGCGACAATCGGCAATCAATAATCGGCAATCCCTTAGGCTGCCGGCGGCTTCGGGATGGGGGCGGGAAGCGCATGGGCCTTCACTTCCGATTAAAATTCAATCTTCCTGTGCGTCCCGTCGCAGAAGGGTTTACTCCCTGAATGGCCGCAACGGCAAAGCCCGATCGAAGTTCGCCCACTCAAGTCGAATGCCTTGCCCTCCGCGTCGTAGATTGTGAATTCCCCTTCAATCCGGAGTGAGCCGTTGTTGTTTACCGTGATCTTGGTCAAGTATGCCTCCCGATGTAGCGGCGAGTTTACCTCGCCACTGAAGCGGCGAGTTTATCCTCCAACTGACAGACCAAATGGCCGCGTCCCGATCAAGTCGGGACAGGTTCCGCCGCCCCCATTTGGCGATGTAAAATCGCCTCTAGACTATCCGCTTACCCGGCAGGCGGGCCATTAAGGTGTGGTCGGAATGCCCCTGCGGGAAGGCTGGCGCGGGGGGGAAGACGAACCGGACCGGACGTCCGGCGAACGCCCACGCCAAACGGCTTGAGTAAAACCAGAATCAGAATGCCGAAAAACACCAACGAAATCGCGCCGTGCAGAGCCATGCATTCACGCCGCTGCAATTCCACTTTCCCCGCGAGGAATGCCGAGGTCCGGAAATAAGCTCTCAAATCCAAAACAATCAGCAGGGCCACCAGCAGCAACTTTGCGTGCAGCCAATGCTCGCGCAAGTAATGCGGGTGCTCAGCGATCAGAATGATTCCCGAAATCACCATCAACGCGGCGCCGGGATGAGCCAGGCCCTTGAAAAGCTTCATCTCCAATCGCCCTAGCGCCGCTCGGGCTTCCACGGAGGGCTCTACAGAATGAATGGCCAGGACGTGCGTTACTACCAGCAAACTGCCTACCCAGAAGACCAACCCTGTCAGGTGAAACACCAATGTCCAGGCGACCATGTCATCCCCCCATGCAGAGTAGTTTCGACTATTTCTCCTCAATCCGCAACCTTGACTTTTGTGGGAGAAGTGACCAAACTACAGCGTGTAAAAGAGATAGCCATACGCGAAGGTGCAATCATCGGCGCAGTCCACACCCCTATCGGGAAGTTTCGAGGAAGACACGGAGCATAAATTGGAAACCAAAACTGTGGGTGTTTTAGGCGCAGGAACTATGGGCCACGGGATCGCCCAGATACTGATCCGAAGCGGCTACACGGTGTTTCTTCACGATCTCTCCCAGCAGTTCCTGGATGCGGGCGCGTCGAGAATCGCCAAAGGCCTGAACCGGGATGTGGAGAAAAATCGTCTGACCGCCGAAGAACGCGAGAAGGCGCTCAGCCGCCTGAAGACCACGACGCGAGTTGCTGACCTGGGAGGGGCGGATTTCATCGTGGAGGCGGTGACGGAGAATCTGGAGGTGAAGGCAGGAGCGTTCCGGGCGATCGAACCCTATTGCGGCCCGGAAGTCATCTTTGCCTCCAACACCTCTTCCATTTCCATCACGCGGCTGGCGGCGGCGACGCAGCGCCCGGACCGCTTCGTCGGCCTGCACTTTTTCAACCCCGTGCCCGTGATGAAGCTGGTGGAAGTCGTGCCGGGTCTCCAGACGTCGCCCGATACTGTCGATAAAGCAATGAAGCTTGCCGAGTCGGTCGGCAAGACGCCGGTCCGCGTGAACGACTCCCCGGGGTTTGTCTCCAATCGCCTCCTGATGCCGATGCTCAACGAAGCCGCCTACTGCCTGATGGAAGGCGTTGCGGACGCAAAGGGAATTGACGACGTGATGAAGCTGGGAATGAACCACCCCATGGGGCCGCTCGAGCTTGCCGACCTGATCGGCTTGGACGTATGCCTGGACATCATGAAAGTCCTCTACGAGAGTTTCCGGGACTCCAAGTACCGCCCCTGCCCATTGCTGGAGAAAATGGTGAACGCCGGACGGCTGGGCCGCAAGACAGGGCGCGGGTTTTATGAGTACCCTCAGGGGAAAGCGTGAGTTACGGACCTGCAAGGAGTACTTCGAGAGTCAGCGTGAAGAAACCGAGGGCGCAAGGCGTGACTGTGACGGGAACCTCGAACAGGAGGTTAGGACCATGCGGAGCATCCTAATACGATCCCGGGTCGGTGCTGACGGCGTTTTGCACCTGGATGTACCTTCCGACTTGGTAGAAACCGACGTGGAGGTTATGGTAATTCTCCAGCCGGTCAGTCAGCCCGATCTTGGCCGCACCGGAGAACCCGGGTGGCCGCCGGGATTCTTTGAAAATGTCGTAGGAGGTTGGCAGGGCGAACGCCTGAAACGCGAGTGCGAGGGGGAGTACGAAACTCGGGAATACCTGTGAGTTTGATACTGGACACCAACGTTTGCATCCGCCTGCTGAACGAACGGGATTCACCCTTGGCTCGGAGGTTATCCTCTGCCCCCAGGAAAGAAGTCGTTCTCTGCTCGATTAGCAAAGCGGAACTGTATTATGGGGCATATCGCAGCACACGACGAGAAGCAAACTTAGCGCTTCTTCGGCGATTCTTTCAGGGATTTGAGACGCTGACCTTTGACGAAAAATGCGAAGAAGTATATGGAGAAATCAGGGCGCAGCTCGCATCGGCTGGCAAGCTAATTGGGCCCAACGATCTCCTGATCGCTGCCACCGCTCTGGCCAATGAGGCCACCCTCGTCACACATAATACGGCCGAATTCGGGCGCGTAAGGGGGCTACGAATCGAAGACTGGGAAAGCGCTCCTTAGCCAGGAAAATCCTCTCAGAAAGAAGGGTATCGACATGCCAGAAGAGCGAAGCGAAAAAAGCAAGGCCATCGATCTGGCGCTGACGCAGATTGAGAAGCAATTTGGCAAAGGCTCGATCATGCGCCTGGGGACCAAGGACGCCCTGGTTCCCGTGGAAGTGATCCCCACCGGGTCGATCTCCTTTGACACGGCGCTGGGGGTGGGTGGGATGCCGCGGGGAAGGGTAGTCGAGATCTTCGGCCCGGAGTCGAGCGGCAAGACGACCATCGCGTTGCACGTGGTGGCGCAGGCACAACAACGGGGCGGAATGGCGGCGTTCGTGGACGCCGAGCATGCCCTGGACGCACCCTATGCCAAGAGGCTGGGCGTGGACGTGGACAACCTGCTGGTCTCGCAGCCGGACTACGGCGAGCAGGCCCTGGAAATCGCCGAAGCGCTGGTCCGCTCCAATGCCATTGACGTTTTGGTGATTGATTCCGTCGCCGCCCTGGTTCCCAAGGCCGAACTGGATGGTGACATGGGTGACTCCCTGCCCGGCCTTCAGGCGCGGTTGATGTCGCAAGCCCTCAGAAAGCTTGCCGGCATCGTGGCCAAATCCAAAACCTGCCTGATTTTTATCAACCAGATCCGTGAGAAAATCGGCGTCATGTTCGGCAATCCGGAAACGACCACGGGCGGCCGGGCGCTGAAGTTCTATGCGACAATTCGCGTGGACATCCGCCGGATTGCCTCCATCAAAGATGGCGACCGCGTGGTGGGAAACCGGACCAAGGTAAAAATAGTAAAAAATAAAATTGCCGCTCCCTTTCGGGAGGCAGAATTTGATATTCTATATGGCGAGGGGATCTCCAGGGAAGGCGACTTGATCGATGTGGCCGCCGAGCGCAATATCCTGGAGAAGAGTGGGGCCTGGTTTTCTTACGCGGGTGAGCGGATCGGGCAGGGCCGCGAAAACGCCAGGCAATTCTTACGAGACAACCCGGACGTGCGTAAGAAACTCGAACTAGAAGTGCGCAAGGCGCTCAACCTGCCGGCGCCACACGATGCGGCGGCAGCAGCGGAAAGTGCGGCCGCAAAGAGTAAGAAGTAGCAATTTCGAAGTCTCTCCCCGTTGGCAATCGCCAGGTGCGACGCGGGAGCCGAAGCCACCTCGACACGAACCAAGGAGGTTTTCATCACAACCTTGTCTAAACGACTAGCCATTCTGGCCATGGCCGTTTTTTGTCTACTGGGGATAGAGACTTACGCAGCGAGCGCGCGGGACTCGGGGACGCAACCCTCGACCACGCCCTCGTCTGCGCCTTCCTCCCCCAAAAAATCTTCAACTTTGAGGCCGCAGGCCGCGAAAAAGCGAAGCGCCCTCCAAACAGTATCTACCAACCGGAGATGCAGCCGGCGCCGGCTACGCAACAGGGACCATTACCGAATCAGCTCGTTCGGTGACCCTGCGGCGGACGACAACCCGGTCGGCGACGATCCCTCCGTCCGCCAAGCTGCCCTGGCGGCATTGGGAAACTGGAACGGCAGCATGGTGGTGGTGAATCCGAACAATGGGCGGGTTCTCTCCATCGTGAATCAGAAGCTAGCGCTCTCCAGCGGGTTTACACCTTGCTCGACCTTCAAGCCCGTGGTGGCGCTGGCCGCCCTGCGAGAAGGCATCATCACCCCAGAAACCAAGCTCTATGTCGGCAGCCGCCAGAGGATGGATCTCACCGAAGCGCTGGCCCGCTCCAACAACGTGTTTTTCCTGAAACTGGGGGAGATGTTGGGATTCCAGCGGCTGGCTCAGTACGCACATGAGTTCGCCCTTGGGGAAAAGACCGGCGATGACATCCCCGGCGAATCCCCCGGGCGTTTTCCCGCCGCTCCCCCAAAAGAGGGCGGGGTGGGTTATCTGGCTTATTACGGGCGGGACATGGAAGTCACCCCGCTTCAATGGGCCGCCGTTATCTCAGCCATCGCCAACGGGGGCACCCTTTACGAATTGCAGTATCCGCGCAGCGCCGATGAACTTTCCCAATTCCAGCCCAGAGTCCGGCGCCACCTGGACGATCTGGCCCAGTACTTGCCCGAAATCAAGGCAGGCCTTGAGGGAGCGGTCCTCTACGGTACTGCCCGGCTAGCTTACGACCCCGAAATGCAGATCTACGGAAAAACCGGAACGTGCAGCGAAGACGGAGCGCGCCTGGGGTGGTTCGTTTCATACGCCCAGGACCAACAACCAAGGTACGTAGCCGTCGTGCTGCTGCGGGGCGGACGCATGATGTTCGGCCCCCACGCCGCAGAAATCGCCGGGCACTTCTACCGTGAAGTGCTGCGTAAAGATCACATCACCACGCAAGCCAGTCGGTGAGGTTGGCGGGTCAGGTAATCTCAGCCCTGAAGGCAGGACCGAGCTGTAGCCCTCAGCTATCAGCCGTCAGCGAGCGAATGGCGCGGCTCTGAAGTTTGCCAAAGAGAAAAAAGCCGCGGAGCCAAAAGTGGCTGCACGCTAAACGCTCGCTACATAACCATTTGTCAAGGGGGGGGAAAGCCGCGGACCTCAAAAGCGGACGTCCGCGCTACGAACCGCTTTCTGCCTTCTGCTTTCTGCCTCTTGCTTTCTTGTGTGGCCCCCGATTCGACCCCTGCGGGGTCGAGGGGCGTTGTTCGGGGCGTGGTCCGTGGGCGGCGGGCAGCAAAACCGTGCCCTTGCCCACGGCTACTCAATTACAACCCCTTCGGGGTTGTTTTCTGTTTTCTGCTTTCTGCTTTCTGCTTTCTGCCTTCCGGTTAGACCTTCTCCAGCGCAATCTCCAAATCGCGAATGAGGTCGCGCCAGTCCTCCAGGCCAAGGGAGATTCGGATGCCCTCGGGATGCATGCCGAAAGCGCGCTTCTGCTCGTCGGGCAGCGCTGAATGCGTCATCGAGAAGGGATGCTCGATCAGAGTCTTGATCTGCCCGAGGCTGACGGCCAGGGTGATGGAATAAGCGTGCTCCGCAAGGTAATCCACCAGCTTCTCAGCGTGGCTTTGCTTGGAATCACTTCCCTTGAGAACGAAATAGAGCATGCTGCCGGGAGCAAACTTTCCATCGGGGCTGAGCATTTGCCGATGAGCCAGGGCCTTCTGCGGAAAGCACTCCGCGCCGGGATACAGGACGCTCGCCACTTTGGGATGCTTCGAGAGGAACTCCGCCACGCGCTGCGCCGTCTTCTGCATATTGGTCATGCGAGTGGCCAGCGTGGGCAGGCCGTAAACCAGGATGCCCCAGGCGCTGCTCGGGGAAAGCACTCCCCCGAAATCCTTGCGGAAGAGCATGAGGTGGTTGTACCACTCCGCCGGGGCGATCACAGCTCCCCCCATGTCCGTTCCAAACCCTCCTATCCCCTTGGTCAGGCTTTCCACAACGATGTCGGCTCCCAGCTTCAAAGGCCGCTGGCAGTGCGGCGTGGCGAAGGTGTTGTCCACGATCACCAGGACTCGCTCGCGCTCCTCGCGGCTTGCATTCACCTGGTCAGCGAGGCGGCGTAGCGCTGCGATGTCAATCAATTCCATGGTGGGATTGGTTGGGGTCTCAAAGTAGAGGACGCGGGTGGCAGGTGTGATCAGCTCCCGAAGGGGTTCAATCTTCAGGAAGTCGGTAAACCGAACCTGCATGCCGAACCTGGGCAGCCAGTTGGTCAACAGACTGTACGTGCAGCCGTATAAAACTTGATGCGCCAGAACTTCCTGCCCCTGGCGAAGCACCGAACCCAGAGCCCCACTGATCGCCGCCATGCCGGTGGCAAACGTCACGCAGATGTCGCCGCCCTCGGCGTAGGCCAGGTTTTCTTCCAGCATGGCCCGTGTGGGTTCGTCCAGCCGGTCGTAGATGTAGATCGGAATGTGGCCGCTCAACGCTTCGTCGGCGGAGGCAAATTGCACGAACCCCTTGGCGCCCCGCTCGAGAGAAGTCAGGCGGAAAGCCGTGGAATGCGAGACTGGCGGGACGACGTGGTGGTCGAAGTCCCACTTCTTGCTGTCGAAGGCCCCGTGGATCATGTGGGTACGCAGCCTGTAGTCCTCTTTCTTGCGATGATGTTTCCTCACCTCCATAACACACCCCCTTGATGCGTCCTTTTACATCGTGAAAATGGTAGCACGCTCGGGCAATGTAGGGGTAGGGCTTGCCCTACCCTGGTCGATGAAGAAGATAACACACAGGGGACGGCAAGCCGCCCCCCTACAAGCCTTCCAGGATTCTCTTCAGTTCCGGAAGCGATGAAATCTTGAGGCAGGCGGCCTCGGGGTAAGCTCCTACACTGTCCATAAGCACACCCGTCAACCCCGCGAGTTGCGCGCCGCCCACGTCCGTCGCATAAGTGTCACCCACATAGACGGCTTCCGAAGCTTCCACCCCCACGCCCTGAAGCGCCAGCTTGAAGATCCCCGGGTGTGGCTTCTGAATGCCGACGATAGCTGAATCCAAGATGACCCGGAAGTAGCGCGCCAAGTCCAAGCGGATCAGTTGGCCTTCCAGAGTTCCGATGGAATTTGAAATCACTCCCAGGAAATAGCCCTGGGCCAACAGCCATTCAAGAAAGGCAGGCGTATCAGGCATCACGCGCGACCAGATTTGGATGTTCTGGAAGCTTTCGATCAGGAGTTTGGCAAGTTCACTCCGCGCGTTTTCCGGGGCGCGGAGCCTGCGCGTGAGCTCATGCAAATACTCCGACCAATAGTAGAAGTCAACCTGCTTTGGGACCTCTCCGCTTCTGATCTGCGGCCACAGCCAATCATCCAGCTTTTGTTTGGCCAGCCGCTCCGCAGCGTAAAAGTCCTCCGGCGTGGCCGAATGGCCATGCTCCTTCAAACCTGTGATGATGATTTCGAGTCGCGGGAACACCAGGGTGTTGCCGGCGTCCAGGAAGACAGCACGAGTTCGTCTGGGACTCATTTCAGCTCCTTCGAAGACAAGCATTATAGCAGTCGTCAGTTGTCAGTTGTCAGTCGTCAGTTGTCAGCGTTAGTCGTCGGCGGTCGGTGGTCAGCCATCGGGGCCCGCTATACGACCTCCCGGCGGAGTCTGTTGGCTTGTCACTTGTCACTCATCACTCGTCACTGCTTTTTGTGCCTTGACCTCTCCTCCGCTTCTCTTTAGATTTAGAAAGATGGGGAAAAGGCATGTCATTCTAAGTGCAGTTGTCAGTTGTCAGTCGTCAGTTGTCAGTGGTCCGTTGTCCGCTGGAAGAAGCCGACTAGGGAGCAAGGGAATTGCGGGATTTAGGATTTGCATTCAGGATTGCGCAGACCTGCTGCATGCTGCTTTCCGCACCGGGAATTCTGCTCTGCGTCTTTCTGCTCGTCACTCGTCACTCGCCACTCGTCACTGCTTTTCGGCCGCCGCGCTTTTGGCCCTGCTGTTCTTACTGAGTCCCGCTTGTTTGCGGGGCGCGCAAGCGGCTCAAGCCCCAGCAACCAAGCCCGCATCGCCGCCGCAGGCTGTCGCGAAGCCCTCGACGGAGGAGCAGGAATCGCGGGCGCTCTCGGATGCGGTCCGTTCCGCCCAGGACAATCCCCAGGTGCTGATCAAAAACCTGGAAAGTTTCCTCGAAAGGTTTCCCGCGAGTACGCGACGCGAGCAGGTCATCCAGTTCATTTACAAGTCCGCCCTGCGGGCCAACGATCCCCAAACTGCCATCGAGTATGGCCAAAAACTGCTGGGACTGAAGCCGGACGATACCGCGCTGCTTTCTTCGCTGGTGGATCTGCTCGACCAGCAGGGCGACGCTTCCAGCCGCGCCCAAGCCCTTCAATACGCCATGAGGTTGGTGGAGCGCGCGGAAATGGAGCTGAAGGAATCAGCCCAGTCGGCGGCGGGCAAGGAGAAGGTCCCCGACTCGCTTAACATCATGCTGGCCGTTGCCTACTTGACCCGGGGAAAGCTTTACGCCAAGTCCGGCGAAGCGGACAAGGCCGCGGCGGATTACGAAAAGAGCTATGCCGCCTACCCCTCCCAACAGCTTGCGGAGCGGCTGGGTGACTTGGCCGCAAAGAAGAACGACCTCAAACGAGCCCTGGATGAGTATGCCACCGCGTTCGCCTTCCCCGACCCCGGCTTCACCCCGTCGCAGAGGGAGGAAGTGCGCCGGAAACTGGGCAGTTGCTACTTGGCGCTGCACCCCTCCGAGCAAGGCCTGGGCGATTTGGTCCTCGCCCGTTACGACGAGCTTGTCCGCGCGCTCGCTCCACGATTCCAGGACTCGCGTCAGCCCAACGCCAATCTTCGCGACCCCTTCGCTTATGTCCTGGAGCGTACCGATGGCTCGCCGCTGCCCCTTGCCGATTACCGCGGCAAAATTCTGGTGCTGGAGTTCTGGGCTACCTGGTGCGGCCCGTGCCGGCTGGAGGGAAGGCTGCTGGAGCGCGTCAGCCAGAACTTCCGCAACGAGCCCGCGGCGGTGTTCCTGGCCGTGAACGTGGACGAGGAGCGGGGGAGCGTGCCGGAGTACGTCAAGGAAGAGCAGTGGACCACTCCGGTGGTCTACTCACAGGGACTCGACCGGCTGTTGGGGGTACAAGCGCTCCCTACCCTGGTGATCTTCGATCGCAACGGCCACGTGGTCTTTCGCCAGGAGGGTCTGGTGGTCTCGAGCTTCGTGGAAACCTTGGACAAGAAGGTACGGGAGGCTCTGCGACAATCTGTCGCAGTCAACTCCCGCTAACTCCCCTGGATCTTTGATAAGTCATTCAGTTTCAGTAACATTCCCGCATTCAACGCGTAAGTGCCTTTTTTTCTATGATATTCCAGCTTCGTTCCCGGGGTTTCCACGACGGTCCTTTGTTTTCAATGAGATTCCCGCATCGTTCCGTCAAATTCTGAACTCAATAATGTGAAAGTTTGAAAAAACGCGTTGTAGGGGCGGCCCTCGTGGCCGCCCTCGGTCAACGATAAAGGTGCCCCAATGCGGCCACAAGGGCCGCCCCTACAACGCGATTTTTCACACCTTCTGCCCCCGTTGCCTTCCCCTGCCCCTCTGTCCGCTGACTCCCGAGTCCCCACTCCTGGTTCTTGCACAGGCTAAAATAGAATTCTAGCCTATCATCTCTGGGATGTCAAGAGATAAAATGTTCGCTTCCAGTAAGGTTCCCGGAGGCCGGAACACTGGTTTGGCCCAGGCAGGTTGCGGCAAGAAAGCGGCCGCGCACCTGGGCTGGGGGTGTGCGACATGAAAGTTCAAGGCTGGGCCTTTCATCCAGACCAAGGTGAGAAGCTTCGCCGCGCTCTCCAGGACGCCGTTACGTGATTCCTTTCAATTCACCGGATGGTCTGCGCCGTCCAGCGTGACATCCGTACACTCGTCTGCCATGCTGTCATTCTGAGCGCAGCGGAGCGGTGGTGAGGGCAGGCCTATGGGGGATCTGCGCCCAGAATGACAGCGAAGGGATGCCCCTCCTACCCCTCCTAGCATGGCCGACCTGCCACGATGCACCGGGGGTCTGCCACGGCCCATCGGGATCTTGGCCATGACTGCTCATGGGCGAGACGCCCGCGCCACAGCGGGCAACGCGCCCGTGCTACAGCGGGCAAGATGCCCGCGCTCCCCTGCTGGGCTGATGTGGCGTTGAAAAGCGCCTGTGCGGGGAATATAATGTGTGCGAGTTCGGTTCAGCCGCCCGGAGCGCGGCTGGAATCAGAACGAACTCACCCTCGCGAGGTTTGTTCATGGAAAGTAGACTTCGCCCAGGCACTCCTCAACTCGCCGCCAATCCTGAGTGGGTGGCGGACCCATCGAAGCGGACTTTTTTGCGCGCGGCGGGATTGGTTGTGGCCGGCCTTGTGCTCCCGCAGGCGCGCGCGTCGAAGAGCCCGCAGGCTATGGCGGGTTCGGGCCAAAAGGTCGTGGTGGTCATCTTTGGCGGTGTGCGCCGCGCGGAGACTTTTTCGCCGGAGGGGGTGGTGAACATTCCTCACCTCTCGGGCGACCTGCTCCCCAGGGCACTGTTCTACCCCAGCATCCGCAACGAGGGCGTGACCGCGCATTTCAACGCGATCTCCAGCATCCTTACCGGCAACTGGCAGCGCGTGGACGATTGGGGAAAGCTGGCGCCAACCACTCCGACGGTGTTCGAGCAATTCCGCAAGCGACTGCGCGTATCTCGGGGTGAAACTTGGGTGGTGGCCAGCAACAAGGCCCTCACCAGTATGATCGGCGCCAGTTCGGCTTCGGATTACGGCCCCGAATATGGCGCCAACGTGGTGTTTCCCAAGCAATTGATGATCACGGCGGTGGCCGACGCGCTCCGCCAGGGACGAACCGGCAACATGGCCGATCGCGCCAAGGTGGAGGCCGAGCTCGAGAGCACGCTGGAAGGGAGCAACTACGAAGGTTTGGGTTGGACAGTGTTCGACGCGGCCGAGCGGCTTGATCCACGCGTGCTCGGCACCATCAAGGAGGCCATCGCCAGCTTTGTGCACAGTGGCGGCCCGACCTCCGGCGACGAGCTCACCTTCCTGGTCAGCCGCGAGGTGATGCGTAAGTTTGCACCGCGCTTGCTCGTGGTGATCTTTTCGGATGTGGAAGTGGCGCACTTCGGCTCTTATGCGATGCACCTGGGCGGCATCCGCACCGCCGACCGGCTGGCCTACCAAATGTGGCAGGAAGTGGAAGCAAACCCGGAATATCGGGGAAAGACCACCCTGCTGATACTGCCGGAGTTCGGCCGCGACCCGGATGGCTCGACGACGAACGGATTCTTCAATCACCGCGCGAACGAAGAGTCGACTCGGAACACCTGGATGATGGCCCTGGGAGCGGCGGTCGAGAAGCCGCAAATCATCGAGCGTCCCGTCCGGCACGTCGATCTCTGCCCGACGCTGGCGGGCCTGCTGGGCTGTCAGCCCATGGATTCGGTCGGTGCGCGGCTGGTGGAGTTGGCTAGCGTATGAAGGTGGAGGAAAAGCTGCCGGAGGAAGTTCAGCAGGCTCTGAGGAAAGGGCTGCTCAAACGCCTGCCGCTGACCTTCCTTCCGTTCGTCAATGAGCACCTGCGCGAGTGGGATTACCAGTTTCCCTACGAGCGACAGTCGATTTTGCGATTTCTCGTGTACGTTGGCGGCCTGAGCGAGGAGGAGTTTTCGAACCTCTTCCGGGACGTGGTGCAGCTCGAAGAGAAAATGGGGGTACGCCACTGGCAGTTCTCGACCGCCGAACAGACGATCCAGAACTCCTCTCTGCTCGCCCGCTCGCCGTACTTTCAAGAATGGCGGCGGGCCGTGCAGGCGGTCTTCGACGCGGTTGAGCAGCGCGGGCCCGCGATGGACGCCGACTCCAGCAAGACGGGGCACCGGCTGGTTCTGCTGGTTCTTCCCCGCCTCCTTCCCCTCGATCCGAGCAAGGTCTGGCACAAGTGGCAGGGAATCGGCCGGCCGCTGAAACTCGACCTCGCCTCATCCGGCGAGACTCACAGCCTTTCGGAAGCCCTTGTCGGAGGCACACTCGGCGCGGCCGGGGGGCGCTCCGAAGGACTGCTGGATGTTGCCACGGGCCGCCCGAACGCCCTACCTGCGGACACGTGGGTTTGTGATGCTGGAAACAGCCTGGTCGATTACCTGCTGAAGCGTGCGCCTTCCGGTGCCGGAGTGGCGCCAGCCATCTTGCTGAGCTACGGCGGGCTGGCTGCCTTCCGGGAGAACTTCGCCCACGAAATGAATACCATGCGCAAGGACCTCGCCGACGCGGACTCGGTCTACGATCGTCTGCGCAAGGTGAACGTGACGCCGTGGTGCCCTCCGGAAGTGGCCGCTGAGCCGGTGATTCGAGAGTTTCTGCGCGCGCTTTATCTCAGCGGCAATGGCGCCGCGATCTTTGGGAACTCCTTTGTGGAGTGGGCGGCCTCAGAAGCATTCCGGCGCGCCCGGCCTTCCCTGCTCGTGGCGCAGTTCGGAGTTCGCAACAAACCCAAGCCCTTTACCAGCGTGGTGCTGTTTGAGAACGCGGACAAGCTTAACCCCCTCCCCGCGGTCGAGGACTTGCCGGGCAGCGCCGTAGACGCCGAGATGCTGGCGCTGTACGTGTGGCTGGCCGCCACCCGCTACACGGAATACCAGCGCTCGACCGCATGCGTCTGTCTGGCCGAGAGCCTGTCGGAAGCCTACGTTGTGGCCCCCCAGGAATTCCCCCTCGGGCACGAAACCACGCCGGTGGGGCTCGACCGGCTCGCCACCGCCCTGCGCGCCTGGATCAGCTGAAGGATGGTCGATTGACGATTGTCGATTGACGATTGGTGATTGGTGATTTGTGATTGGTGATTTGTGATTGACGGCTGCCGATTGCCGATTGAAGCCGGAAATTAGAAACTGGAAATTGGATCCCAGTTTCTATTTTCCAGTTTCCATCTTCTGTTCTTCTTTCATCGAATAAACAAACTGCCGAATTTCCGAGCGCTGCTTGTCATCCTCTGCCAAACGCTGCTCGTAGAGTTGCTTGTGGAGTTGGAATTCCTTCTCCGCCAAATCCTTCTTCCCCACGTGAGAATAAGCCTGGCCCAACCGGAAGTGTGCGTCGGGGACATTGGGGGAGAGACTGAGGGCCTGCTGATACTCCGGCACGGCCTCGGCGTATTGGTGCCGCTGGGAGTAGAGGTTTCCAAGCTGGAGATGGGCCTCAGGGGACGAAGGGTCAAGCGCGATCGCTTTCTTCAATAAAGACTCAACTTGGTCGAGGTAGGCCGGGGAAGTCTCCGACCGCCTGCCCTTCCAGAGGCTGACGGCGTAATACAAGGTGGCCTGGGCATCGCGAGGCCGCAGGTCCGCATAGCGGCGGAAGCGCTCGACCACCTCATCGGCCAGGGTCGGGGCCCGGTCATACGCCTTGCTCAAGAAATAGTAGGCGCGCGCGTCGGAAGGGTCCAGGTCGACGCCGCGCATAAGGGCCTTTACGGCGTCGTCGTAGCGGCCGTGGAGGTCAAGGGCCAGCCCCAGTCCAAGCGCGAGCCGCGAAGAATTGGGATAACGTTTCAGCCCTTGCGAGAAAACCTCGATGGCAGGGTTCGAGGTTTGATGGACCAGAAGCTCGCAGCCCCAATCAAACAGGTTAGATTCGCTCGGCTCCATGTGCGCCGCTTTCTCATATTCGTTGACCGCGGCCACATAGTCCTGGACCTTTTCTTCCACCCCGGCAAGCAGGTTGTGCAATTCGGCGGTGTCCTTATGCTTTAGGAGCTCCTGAATCTGCTTTCGGGCCTCCGGCAAACGGTTCTGGTCCTCGTACGCGAGCGCCAGATTGTAGCCGTTGTCATACGAGGCAGGATTCTCGCTCTGGGCCTTTTCAAGGTAGGGGATGGCCGCTGCGATTTTTCCCGTTTGCAGGTAGAATGTGCCCAGATTGCGGTTGGCGTCGAAGCTCTCCGGCTCGAGCTCGGCGACTTTTTTGAATTCCTTCTCGGCCAGTGGCATCTTCCCCAGCCGCGCCAGGTTGGCGGCCAGATTGTTCCGAGCGGGACCGGACTCCGGGCGCAGACGGACGGCCTGCTCGAGGGGCGCCGTGGCCTTTTCCTCATGGCCTTCGGCCGAGTAAACCTGCCCCAGCAGTTCCTGAACTTCAAAACTCCTGGGCAGAGCTTTGACGAGTGATTCAAGCTCTTGCTGCGCGGCGGCGTATTGCCCGGAATTGAAATGAGCGAGGGCGGATTGAAACTTGCGGTCGAGTGCCTCGCGACCCGCGGCGCCTGCCTGACTCGCTGCGAGCGACGGTGACACCGCCGCGGGCGCGCACGGCTGTGCGCCCCTCCCAAACAGCACCACGAAGGTAACCAGAACCGCTGCACGCCAGCGAAAAGCAAACATAACGATTTATCCTGCTCTCTGCCCCTATCATATCAGGGTTTTCCTGCCGGTTTACGATCGCGGAGCGCGGCCATCCTGGCCGCCCTTCTCTTTCATGCGGGCTGGAAGCCCGCGCTCCGCCGCAAGCGTGCGCTCGAGTAAGGCCAATCTTCCGGGCGGAGGCATAGCCCTGCCACTACAGGGTTCATTTCTATGTACTCGACAGCACGCACGAAGTGCCGCTCATCCCGAATGAAACGGTCGTAGTAATCCGGATACCAGAACTCTCCACTTCTGCCCAGCAGCCGGTTAGCTGCGTTCGAGGAGTAGGACTTCCAGGAGTGGAGAATCTCGGAAAAGCTGTGGCCTGCCATCGGAGTGAACAAAGCATGCACATGGTTAGGCATAACAACCCAGGCTCCCAGCGCATAACGCTGCCGGTCGAAAAAAAGCAAGGCGCTTTCCACGGTTTCCGCAATCTCGGGCCGCGAAAGCCAACACTGGCCGGCGGCGGTGTCGAGGTAGTGTTCGATTCGTTGGCGGCGCTCGGTGGAAGCCCTGCCTCGGGCATGGTTGCCAGCTCGTTTTCCCAGCGATCGAGGACGGCCTTGGGAAGCGCATCGGCCAGGCGGAAGGTAACCGTTTGCGGGATAGTTCCCCCGTCGAAGTGGAGAAGATAGCCCCGAGAATGCCATCCTTTGGGCGGGGTCATGTTTGGGAGCGCGGCCATCTTGGCCGCTCTTCTCGTTGATGCGGGCTGGAAGCCCGCGCTCCATGGCTAACGGCGAGGAGCGCGGCCATCTTGGCCGCCGACCTCCTCGGTGCGGGCTGGAAGCCCGCGCTCCAAAGAGAAGGGCGCCCCGATGGATTGGGGCGCCCTTATTGGAGGTGCTGTGGGTTGTCTAGAACATGAGTCTCAATGCAAATTGGATCTGACGCGAATCCTGACCTGGGAAGCGCGTTGCTCCAATGTCCCCGAAGTACGAGCTGTTGTAGGTCGTCGAACCGCCGATCGCTATTACACCATTTCCGCCCAACCCCGGAGGCATGAACGTGGGGTGGTTGAGTAAATTGAAGAATTCACTCCGGAACTGGAGGCGGAATCTCTCGCTCAACGCGAAGTCCTTGAACAGCGACCAGTCGAGCCGAGATATGCCCGGGCCGGAAACCTGGGTATCCCCGCCGCCCAACAGGGCCAAGTTACCAGCCGGTACCGGGACGCAACCTGAAGGGGTGCTCGTCCCAGGCTGGCAAGGTTGGGTGAAGGCGGCAGCGTTAAGGAAGGCGCTGTGTCCGTCTTGGGCAGTGAACGGGTTGCTCATGGTTCCGTGCCGGTCGACCCCCGGAATGATGAACGCGGTGCACCCTAAGCTGGAAGTGGTTGATTTAATGCAACCAATCGTTATAGGTTGACCGCCTTCGACGGTAGCGTTCCAATTCATGGACCAGCCGCCGATGAACTGTTTTTCCACTCCCGTGGCATTCGAAGCGAAATGTTTCCCTGGACCGAAGGGAAACTCGTATGTACCGCTGAGGTGAAAGACGTTTCGAATGTCGAAGTTGGCGTCCCGGTAATCACCTTGAATGCCGAATCCGGGCATGGTGGAGGCGCGATACCCTTCTCCAACCCCTCCATTGAGAAGGTCTCCGGCATCGCTCCGGGCCCTCGCATATGTGTACGTCGCCAGGAAGGTCAAACCGCTCGAATAGCGCTTTTCGAACGAGGTCTGGAGACCGTCATAGTAACTATCTCCCTCCGTGGCCGCGTAGCTGGAACCGAAGTTCGGGTACGCCTCGTACAACTGCGAAGTCACTCCGCTTACCGGCAAGATGTAGTTCACATTATTGGCGCCGGGAAACACCTCGAGGTGGCGTGTCGTGTTCCCCACGTACGCCATGGTTAAGGTAGTGTCGCGCGCCAACTCATATTGGAAGGTCAAGTTCCAGCCCTGCGTATAAGGCGTTTTGTAGTTGTACTGGATTCCTTCCAAGGTCAGACCGGACGCGCCAATTATAGACGGGGTGAGAGGTGTGCATGAGAAACCGGCCTCAAAGGGGAAGAAGTTCTGGCAGGCCGTGCCGCCAAAGGTGGAAAACGTGGCGGCGTTGAGCGGCGTCACGACGTTCGTAGCGCCGGGGGTAAAGCTATACTGGAATGGATAGTTCTCACCGATGTTGGGGGAATAGCCGCGATTCTCGAACCCGTCGTAGAACATGCCGTATCCCCCGCGCATGACCAACTTCGGTGTCCATTGGTAAGCGAAGCCGATACGCGGCCCAAAATTGTCTCTTTGCGAGACACCTAGGCCTCCGTGGCGATCATATACGATGTCAATAGGCGTTCCATGATACGTCTCTTGCTGCCCGGACGAGTTTGTGTAGGTGTAATTGTCATTGGCCGTCAAGTTCAGGAAGCTGGGAGAGAGAACATCGCCGGACCGCTTCGTGGGAATCAGATACTTAGCATCAGCGCCATTTAAGCCTGGAACGAAGTTGGCTTGGGCGCCGAAACGCTCAAACGTCTGGCCGAAGTAGTCCCAGCGAAGCCCCAGGTTCAGGGTCAGCTTGGTATTCACCTTCCAGTCGTCTTCGAAATATGCCCCCCAGTAATTCTTCCCGTCATCGGTTCTGGCGATATTGGAGGCATAAATTTGGTCCGCTCCGCCGTCATAGGGGACTGCACCGGAGCCTGAGGGCAGGGTTGTCGCGCCGGGCGTCAAGAGGAACTGAGCTACGCCCGTGTCGAAGGTTTGCCCATAGGGAATGTCAGTATACTGCCCGTTAAAATCGAACTGGCCGTGCGACCAGGAGGGTTGCAGGGTAGAGTACCTAACCCGCTGGTATTCGATGCCCATCTTAAAGGTGTGCTTGCCGTAGGTCTTGGTGAAGTTGTCCGTAAGCTGTGCTGTTTCAGTCACCTCGATCGAAGGCAAAAAGGCGTTGCTCCCCAGGGTGGTATAGTTGCCGATTCCGAACGCCGGCAGGCCGCCGTTGAGGCTCTCCTGCGGAATGCCCTGGATTCCATACGTGGACGGAATTCCAAATTGGGCGGAAACGGGCCCGGTGCGGGTAGTACGCAAGCGGCTGTATCCGAAACGCGCCTCGTTCACGCTGCTGGGCGAAAACGTATGCGTCCAACTGACAGCCGGCATAGTGGAATTCGCGGTCTGATAGCCCTGCTGGAAGGCCCCGCCATCGACGAGTCCCTTGAAGGGAGCTGCAATGTACTGAGGGTCGTTAACAAAGCTGAACCGCGCGAAGATCTGGTCCTTGTCACCCTTGTTGAAGTCCATGCGCACGTCAAAGGCGTTGCTGGTTTGGGTCGACACGGGCGAGTCGGCGTAGTTGCTCGAGAGCAACGAGTTGGTCGGCGTCGGGTAAAGGTTCAGGAGGTTAATCGCGTTTTTATCGAGCCGGCCGGCGGGAATCTGGTTCAGCCCGCAAGCTGCCAGGGTGTAGGTCATTGTGCCAAGCGGGCAGGAGCTGAAGGGATCGCGGACATAGCCCGTCGTCTGCACGGGCAAACCGGTAACGGGATCCGTTCCTTTAGCGGTGACCGCTCGGGTGGTGGCAGGATCGAAAACGGTTCCCACCGGGAAGGTCCGACCAAGGTCGTCGGTCTGAGTCCCTGACTGGCCGGTAATGATATCCGACAAATCAGTGTAGCCGCTGTTCCGCTCATCCATGGTCGGGACGGTGGAAGTGAAAACTGTCCCTTGGCGCTTGCGTATGCCTTCGTAGTCGCCGAAGAAGAATACCTTGTTCTTAATGAGCGGACCACCGATGGTGGCGCCGAACTGGTTCTGTCGATATTCACCCTTATTGCCGGGGAGGCCAGCGGCATCTTCAAACCAGTCCGCAGCATCGAGTTTATCGTTGCGGAGATATTCCCAGGCGGTGCCGTGGAAGTTGTTGGTCCCGGATTTCATCGTGGCATTCAGGATGGCCCCGCCGGCGCGTCCAAACTGCGCGCTGTAATCCGAGGTTTGCACCTTGAACTCCGAAATGGCATCCAGGGGGGGGAGAAGCACGAAATTGGTGCCATTCAAAAAGTCCACGGTGTTAGAGTTATTGTCAATGCCGTCGAGCAAATAGTTGTTTTGAGCGGGACGCTCGCCGTTGGCCGAGAAGGCGCCCGACATGGCATTGCCGCGGGTGTCGGCTTCGGGCGTGTTAACCCCGGCCGACAGTTGGGCCAGGAAGGTGAAGTTCCTCCCGTTCAAGGGCAGGTCGTTTACTTCACGTGAGCCGACCACTTGACCCACCGAAGCGTTCTGGGTCTGCAAGACCGGAGGCGCGGCGGTCACCTCAATCGTTTGAGTCACCGTGCCCGGCTTAAGTAGGAGGTCAACCACGAGTTGCTGCTGAATTTCCAGGGTGACGTGGCTTTGAACACCCTTGGCGAAACCCGGGGCTTCGGCGCTCACCGCATACGTGCCGATCTTGACCGGCGCGAAGATGTAACCGCCGTCCCCCCCCGCGTTCATGGTAATGGCAAGGTTTGTCCCTTCATTCGTGAGGGTCACCTTGGCACCGGGGATCACCGCGCCGCTTGGGTCCTTGATAGTTCCCTGAATCGAGCCCGTGTCCGCCTGGGCATGGAGCCCCTGTGCGGCCAAAAGCGCGAAGAGCAGGGCGGCGAAAAGTGATCCGAGTATTCGGGACGCAAATCCCTTTTGCACCATAATTTTTACCCTCCTTCAACTTCATTTCTGGATTTTCAGTTGCCAGGAACCTACATCTTTATTTCTTGGAACAGGTAAAGACCCCAGACCATCCGACGCAAGGCGTTTGCGCAACCGTTTGCGCAAGCGCCATACAACTTCCCACCAATGATGGCTGGTTGTCAAGAGAAAAATAATATATTTCTTTCCCTCTCGTAAATTTCGATCTCTTGGGTACCGAACTGCCCGAACCCTGCGACAGGGAAAACCTCATAAGCCTAAACAACATCCGCGAAGAACTTTGCCCAGTTTGCAGCCATTTCGCCTGCCCTCCTTCGGATGGGCTTTGCGCGCCGAGCACCCCGACTGAGGGCCAGAATCAAGATTCAAGCACCCGAAACAGAAATGTGCAGGGCAAACAACGTACCAAAAATGCCAGAAATTATCCTTTCATCTAACTCCCCCATTTTCAATGGAAACCCTAAAAGGCTCGGAAACGGCTTGCGAGTTCTCTCTCCAGAAATTGAAAATATGGTAGATTGTTTATGGAAAATAATATTATGGCAACGACTAATGTAAACTATGGCTTGGTCATTGACGTGCCGTCATCGACCTTGGTTGAGTCGCCCCATTGTGGGGGATTGCGCAAGCGATTGCGCAATGGCCTTGCAAGTTTCGAAAACTCGCGGTATGTTGGCCGTGAAAGGATTGAACACACATGGCACTTCGAATGAAAGATGTGGCCCAGAGAGCCGGTGTGTCGGTGACCACCGTCTCCCACGTGATGAACAAGACGCGTTTCGTCACTCCTCAAACCCGGCGCCGAGTTCTCGAGGTGATCCGCGAAGTCAATTATCACAAGGACGCCCACGCCCGGCGTCTGGCGGTGGGGCGCAGCGATTTCTTTGGCCTGATCGTTTCGGATATCGAGAACCCGTTTTTTCCCGAAATCGTCAAGAGTTTTGAAACCACGGCCCTGGAGTCCGGCCTGGATCTTCTGCTCTGCAACACCAACTATGATCCCAAACGAACCCAAGCCGCAGTTCACAAGATGATCGAAAACAAAGTTCGGGGCGTGGCGATCATGACTTCAGAGTTGGGCGCGGCTCTCGTCGAGGAGTTGAGGGCAAGCCAGGTAGCGGTCGTGGCTCTTGACCTCGGCCACGTCGGGCCCTATATGAGCAACATCCGCGTAAATTATCCGGCGGGTATTTTTCAGGCGATCGAACACCTTCACGCCCTCGGCCACAAAGACATCGCCTTCGTATCCGGACCTCAGACCCTGCGGTCCGCGGTCATCCGTCGCGAAGCCTTCATTAATGCTTTAGCAGGCCGCGGCTTGCCCGCCGGCCGCATGGTGGAGGGCAATCATAAGGTGGATGGAGGCATCACCGCGGCGGGCGCTCTCTTGGCCCAAAAACCCCTTCCCACGGCGATTCTTTGCAGCAACGATCTCACCGCCATCGGGGTTATGAGCGCGCTTCGCGAGGCGGGATTGCGGGTTCCGGACGACATCTCGGTGGCGGGGTTCGACGATATTTACTTCGCTCGAATCGCATTCCCGTCGCTGACCACGGTTAACCTATCGCGCGACCGTTTGGGGAGACTAACCTTCGAGGCCCTTCAGAAAATCCTTCGCGACAAGAAGCGCCGCGGAGCGGAATACGTTGTGGAGACGCACCTTGTCGTCCGGGAGTCCACCGCTCGTGTGCCCGAGCATCGCGTTCATGCAAGCCCCGGGCTTGGGTCCCGGCTCGACCCTGCCAGGCGACTTTCGCTTTGAAGGCGGCGCGGGAATTGCCGATTGTCGATTCTCGATTGGGGGACGGCAAGCCGTCCCCCTACAAGTCGTAGGGGTGGGGCTTGCAGAGTTCAAGGGTTCGGAATCGCAGGCTGTTCGGGCTGAGGAGCCGTCGCTCCCTGCGCCCCTGACGGTCCCAGGCGCGGCATCATGGCTTTGAAGGTGGAAGCAAAGCGGCCCTTCGGCTCGGCCCGAAGGTAGGCCTGCATCTCGGCGTAAGCTTTGTCGCGGGCGCCTCCCTGAAGGTAGATGGCCGCCAGTTTCGCGTGTAGCTCGGCTGGCGCCGCAGGATCGATGGCAAGAACGCGCAACCATTCTTCCTGGGCCTTGGCGTATTGGCCCTGGTTGTAATGCGCCGTAGCGAGCTGGTCATACAATTCCCAGGCTTCGGGCGAGAGCCGCAACCCCTGTTTGAGGGTCTCTTCGCTCTCGACAAACTTTTTCTGGCTGTTCAGAACTTTGCCCAGCAACGCGCACGCCTCAGGAAATCCGGGATCGCACCGAATAGCTTGACGCAAGTTCGCGCCCGCGGCGTCAAGATCACGGGCGGCGATCTGAATTGAGGCCAGCCCCGTTAGCGCGCGGGCGTAACAGGGATACTCAGCGACGGCCTTCCCGAATTTCTCGCGCGCCTCATCCAGGCGGTTGCCTTGAAGGGCCTGGACGGCACTTCGAAATTCCTTGCGGGCGTTTTTGGGGGCGCTCAGGTCGGTCAACGCCGGCATGGGCGAGTTCGTTTTGACTTTCGGCATGCGGTGCATGACGATTCGCAGATCGACAGGTCCATTGCCGTCCTTGAGGTCAAGGTAGACCCCGGTGGGAAAGAACCCTTCGGCCGTCACTATCAGTGTGTAGGTCTGGCGACGAAGCTCCGCGAGCTCAAACCTTCCCTGTGCATCGGGGTGAATTTCTGCCGAGCGCTTGCCGTCGCGCCTCTCCAGAACAACCGTTACGCCAGAGGAAATGAGGGCCTCTCCTTCGGTCACCACCTGCCCCGATACCGTCCTGAATTCCTGCCCCTGAACTGATCGGGAGCTAACGAGTTCCAGCGCGATCAGCAGGACGAATCCTCCGAGCGTGCAGGGAAGATGCCTCTGGAACGTCCGATGCATAGCGCCCCTCCAGCGACCCTGGCTGGCTCCGGACTGGCTTTAGACTACCACCTCACTCGTTGTTGTGCAAAATCGTCAATCGACAATCGACAATCGTCAATGAATCAAGGGGACTGATCGGCGAGGGCCAGGGCGATTTGGAGGAATTGTTGCCGCGCTTGCGGCGCCAGCTCTCGAACTGTCCCGTTATCGCGATTCTGCGCTGCGGCGGCGGACAGGACTTGCTCGATCCGTTGGACATCGAGCGCGCCGCGCGGCCCCCCTTGCTTAAACCGCTCCAAGGTTTCCCGAGACTTGTCGATTTGCCCGCTCTGGTAATAGAGCACTCCCAGCGCCGAATAACTTCCCGGCCATCCCGGCAGCAGGTCGACCGATTTTTTGAGGTACTGCTCGGCTTTCTCGGTTTGCCCTTCCATCACCGACAAGATCCCCATGCCCCACAGGAGCTCACCTGCGTCTGGAGTGCGCTCGAGCCCTCGTTGCAGTGCGGCGCGCGCGCCAGAGGTGTTGCCGGCGCGGAGATAAACCAGAGCCAGAGAAAGATAGGCCTGGTCCTGATCGGGGTTTGCGTCTATTTGCTGGCTCAACAGCCCTTCTGCCTCGTCGTACTTGCCGAGGTGAGCAAGGATATCAGCCAGCAGGGCCAAATAATTTGTTTCCTTTTGCCCTTGAGGTGAGACGCGCTGCGCGGCGGTCAGGGCGGCCGGATAATCCCGCCTCCGGAAACAAGCATCGGCGAGGTCGTACCACACGTCGTCCGAATTCGGATTGGATTCGAGAGCCTGCTGAAAGCGCGTGATGGCCTCCGGATACAGGTGGTAACGCGCCAGCAGCACTCCAGTCCCCACCAGGGTGCGAAAATCACCCTGGCTCACCTGGTCGAGTTGCGCGATGACTTTCCTGGCGTCTTCGACCCTCCCTAGTTTCAAATACGCTTCGGCAAGAAAATAGAGGGTCTGGGGCCGGTCGGAATGGGCTTTTACCTCCTTCTCCAACTCCTCGACATCAATCCGGGTCTGCTGCTGGGGAGTGAGGTCAGCCCGCTGATCGAGATAAGCAAAAATGTGCTGGAAAGGGAAGGGCAAAGGAGTGGGGTCTCGGGAAAGGGTTTGGAAGATTTTCAGGTCCCTGTCCGCCGCCTCCGTCTGGTGGAGATTCCGCTCGGCCGTCTGGAGCCTGTAGTAGACCGGCGCAGGGTGAGGATCCAACTGAGCGCTCTTGCGCAACAGAGGTACGGCTTCCGCGAACTTTTTCTGGTGCATCTTCAAATTGGCCAATTCCAGGAGGGCCTCGGGGTAGTTCGGATCGACGTCGAGGGCTTGTTTGAGCCGTTTCTCACCCACGTCGTATTGTCCTTGGCGGCTGGCAATATAGCCCAGGTTGTACAGGCACGACACGTCGCGAGGGTCGGCCTTCAGCCCCTGCTCCAGGTACTTCACCGCCTCGTCATACTGCCCCTGGTTGCGGTAACAAAGAGCCATAAATGCATACGAGCGGGCGGAAGGGTCAACCCGAATAAGCGCCCGGAAAGTGTCTTTGGCCTCATCCACCTTCCCCGCCATAAAGTAACATTCCCCCAGCGCCGCCAGCAGCTTGGCGCGGTTGGGAGCAACCTTGAGTCCTTCCTCGAGCAAGGGAATGGCATCTTCAAAGAACGACTGCTTCATGCTGAGGCGGGCCATGAGAAAAACAACATCGGTATTCTCCGGAGCGAGCCGGTGCGCTTTGACGAGCAACTCGAGGGCATCGAGGTCTTTGCCCTCGTCCGAGTACATCTGGGCAATTAAATAGAGCGTCTCAACAGAATTCGGGGAGAGCTTCAGGGCTTGATCCAGAACCTCCAGGGCCTTCTCATTATCCCCCTTTTTCCGGTAGGCTTGGCCGAGGTTGTAGAGGATCTCAAACGTGTCGGGCTGGAGCGCGTCCGCAGTTTCGAACTCGTGGATGGCGTCGCTGTACTCCCGTTGTTTGGCCAGGAGCACCCCGAGCGTGAAGTGCGCGCGAACGTCGTTCTTAGCCTGCTGCGAAAGCGAACGCGCCAGTGCGAGCCCCTTCTCCTTCTGGCCGGCGCCCAAGTACGCCTGGGCCAGGTTGAAGAGAACCTCCGGACCTTGCGGCTGCACTCGGCTGAAGTAAGTGATAGCGTCTCGCGGGTCGTTCCGCGCCAGTAGCAGCAGCCCCAGGTTGTAATTCGCGTCACGGTTGCGCGGATCGTAGCGCAGCGTGGTGCGGAACTCACGCTCCGCCAGGTCGTTCTTCTGTTGCACGACGTAACTGTTGCCCAGATTGTTGTGAGTCTGCGTCGAGCGCGGGTTGATTTTCAGGGCCTGCTGGAAGGCTTCCACGGCTCCGGTGAAATCCTTCTCTTCTCCCAGCGCGATGCCGAGGAGGTTGAGACCCTCGAGGCTCCGGGGCGCCAGTTCGAGGCCGGCGCGGATCTCCGCCTCCGCCAGTTTGGGAGTGTGCTGCGCCAGCAGTTGTTCCCCGGCGGCAAAATGCGCACCGGCGGCTGCCGGCAGTTTTGCGGGGGCGGGCGGGCCGGAGGCTGTTTGGGCGTGCCCCAGGTGGAGCGGAAGCTGGAGTGCCGCCACGAGCAGCGCGAGATGCAGAGCCAGCTTCGCTCCTGGCAAGCAGGCAGCGCTCTCGGCGGGCTTGTCCAACCTCCCTCGCGGCATCATAGGCCCCGTGATGAGTGTAGCTCCGTCTTGGCCGGGCAGTCTACTCCGCTTGCAGTTTCTGCGTTTCTCGGCAAAGGGCACCAACTGCGGCTCGGCCGCACCCCAAACGTCTTCATAAAGATTCAGAAACTCGCGGGACGGTCTACTGGCTCAACTGTTCAAGCATGCTCCTTGCCGCGGCGTGCTCGGGATGGCGCGCGAGCCACTGTTGCAGAATCTCCCGGGCCTGAGTTTTCTCTCCCAGCGTCATGTATAGCTGCGCCAGGTTCAGGTAGGGCTGATCGAAATCGGCCGCCACCCGAATGGCTTTCTGAAACTGCTCTTGGGCCTCGGCCGTCCGTCCCTGGCGTACGAAGAGCACGCCGAGATTATTGAGCACTTCCGGGTAATCGGGGCGAAGCGCGAGGGCCTGCTGCCAATATTCAACTGCCTGATCCGTATCGTTCAGTTGCGCGTAGAGCATCCCGACTCCGTAATTCACCTCTGGATCGTCCGGAGCCAAGGCCACGGCGCGATCCAAAGCCTGCTTCGCCTCGCTGAAACGCTGCTCGCGGCGATAGACGTTACCCAGGTTGTAGAAAGCCAGCGCATAATCAGGCCGCTGCTCGATCGCCTGCTGAAAATAACGGATGGCCTGGGGAGTGTCGCCGGCCTGGGCCGCGAGCAATCCCAGGTTGTTGAGCGCGTCGGGATATTCGTGACGCAACTCCAGCGCGCGCTCGAGGTGGCGGCGGGCCTCCTCGGGCTTCCCTTGCTTCAAATAGAGCGTCCCCAGATTGTAATGCGCCTCGGCGTAATCGGGATCGGTCTCGAGCGCCAGGGTGAATTCCCGGATCGCCTGGTCGTAGTATCCCGCCTGCGAAAAGGCCGCACCGTAGGTGAACTCATTACGCCGGAATTCCCCCAAGTGCATGGTTCCGGGAAAGGGCAGCGCCAGCCTTGCCCTGTCTTCGAAGGTTTGCGGAATGCGCTTGCGGTCCGCGTTCAAGCGCTGGGCACCGACAGGTCCCTGATAGACCTTCACAATGAACCCCTTTGCGTCGATGAGAAAGGTGGTGGGCAAGCCAAGATTGCGCCGCCGATCAAACATGAAGTGGTAAACCAGATTATAAATCCCGGTTACGTCTTCGTCGGCCAGCAAGACGGGCAGGCGCAGGGAATGCGCGCGGACGAAGGCGCGGACCTGAGCCGCGTCTTGGGGCTTATCGAGATTGATGGCCAGCACCTGGAGAGCGGCGGGCCTCATCGAGGCCGGGTAAGGGTCAAGCGCCTTCAGGGTTTCGAGGCTGGGCGGACTCCAGGTGGCCCAGAAGTTCAGAGCCACTTCCTTGCCTCTCAAATCCGTCAGACGGTGCTTCTGCCCGTCGAGGTCCGGCAACTCGAAATCCGGAGCCAGGATGGGGTCTATCAGCCAGGTTTCGCAAGCGGCGGGCGGCAGTTCGGCCACTGGCGGTGCGGGAATCACAGAAAGAGGTTGATGGGGACGAAACGCCACCGCCCGGAATTTGTCCGAGCCCTCTTCAATTTCGATGCGATGATTCGCCGGCAACCCTTCAAAGTGCTGCACATTGCCGCCGGGCCAGCGAATTTCGGCGCCGGCGGAAACGGCCTTGCCAATTCCGAAAAAGATCTCCTTTGTGTGCTGCGAGGGGAAGCCCGTGCCGGCTTGCAGGCATTTCATCTGGCGCCCTTCAGCGGTCTCGAGGATGACCACCGCGCCGACCGCATCCCGGTTGCTTTTCGTGCCGCGCAGTCGAAGGGCGAGCGCGTTGCCGAGACCTGCCGCTTCGCAGCGCAGGATGCGCAATTGGGGTCCCGTGCGGTTCTTCAGGGCGATTTCCAGCCGCCCGTCGTGATCGAAATCGGCGAGGGCGAAGGCCCGGCTGTCACCCGAAAAATCCAGGCCGAGGGGACCGGCGACGTCAGAAAAGGTGCCGTCGCCGTTGTTATGGAAGAAAACGTTGCGCAGATAGCCTGCCCAAGTTCCGTCAGAGCGGATGAGTTCGTTGATGGCGTTCCAGCCGAGTTCGTAGGGAACAGTGGGATGAGCGTCCGGCGGAGACTGCGAAACCACCTGTTGCCAGAAGAAGCTTTCCAGGTCATCGTGAGTGGGGCCGGAGATCATCCCATTGGCGATGTAAAGGTGCGAGCGTCCGTCATGGGCGAAATCCCAGGCGTGGCAGGACCACGACCACCCCGCCTTCTCGATTCCCGCCGCGGCGCTGCGATCCTCGAAGCGTCCGTTGCCGAGATTGTGGAAGAGGGAATTCCCCTTGGCGTGATGACGGAACATGGCGCGGACGTCTGCGGGCAGGCGTTCCAGAAAACTCATCTGCGAGGTCAAACGCATGCCGGAGGCTTCCCACATGTCCGAAACGTAGAGGTCGAAGTTCAGGTCGTTGTCGTAATCGAACCAGCAGGAACTCATCCCGGGTCCTATGTCCACAACCCCCGCTTCCTCGGCGATATCTGTGAACGTCCCGCGATTGTTGTGATAGAGATTCTTCCGCCCGAAGTCGTTCACCACGTAGAGGTCCGGCCAGCCATCGTTGTCGAAGTCGCACCAGGTGCAATCGAAGCTGAAGCGGTCGTTGTTTTGGTTGAGGCCGGTCGCCGCGGTCACATCCTGGAAGGTGGCGTCCCCCTCGTTGTGGAAAAGGAAATTGGGCGGGCCGTTCCGCGCGTCGTAGTAAGGAACCGGAAAGTGGTATTGCTCGAGTCCCTTATAGTAACTGTACAGACAGAAATAAATATCCAGGCGCCCATCGCGATCGTAATCGCCGAAGGCCGCGCCCGTGAAAGTTCCCTGCGGGGGTTGCGCGAATCGAAACGCCTGGGGCTTCAGCTTGAATTTCCCATTGCCCTGATTGAGGAAGAGCAGAGGGCCATTGGCGGTGACGGCCACCAGGTCCTGATAACCGTTGTTGTCGACGTCCGCGAAAAGCGCGCAAGGAGTGTTGTCCAGGACGCCCACCCCGGCCGCTTCCGTCACGTCCTCGAAGGTCCCATCGCCGCGGTTGTGGTAAAGCCGGTTGGGGAGTCCCGAGGGCTGGCAGATGTAGAGGTCGTCGAAGCCATCATTATCGTAATCTCCGGCCGCGATGCCGTTGTTGCCGTAGATGTCGATCCCGGCCGCCGCGTCGAGCACCGTCCGCCAATAATCCGTGCCACGCAACATTTGCGTGCGGTAAGAAGAAACGTCCTTGAGAGCGGCCGAAGTGATGTCCACAAAGATCGGTACAAGGGACATGCTCCGGGTTTCCGCGACGGGCTGCCACTTTTGTGCGAACCACTTCCCTTCGGAGCCTTGCTCCCATTCGATTTGCCACACGCCGATGCGCTGCAAACGGTGTACTCGCGCCCCTGTGCCCACGAGCCTGTAGCGAATCCAGGTGGTGACGCGAAGTGGAGAAGAGGATGTGATCTCGAGGTCCTCCACCTTGAATTCAGCGAGGAGGATTTCCGAGGCCGGGGCAAGGGGAAATCGGAACTCTTCAAGAAAGGCCTGGCGGCCGAGCGTCTGCTCGGAAGCGAAACTTGCGCGCCACACGGTGAGAGTCGGATCCTCGCGGATGCGGGCAAGTGCCTGTGGGCGGGGCGAAGCTGCCGTAAGTTGAGGCGAAAGGAACGCCGCGAGCGTCCGCACGTCATTCTGGTTTTTGCGAAGCTCGCTCCCCCAGCGCGCGAAATAGCCTTCGATTTCGCGGCTATACCGCTCGCTGGGAAAATCGTCCTCCTTCTGCCGGGCTTTTCGGATCAGTTCCGCGAGGGGGGAACGCGTCCGATATTGGGGAAGAATCCGATAATCGGGGAATAGAGGAGTAAGCGCAGCGGCCTGCGTCGAGGTAGCGCAGAGTCTCGGTTTCCAGAGACTCTGCGGCTCTTTGGCGCCGCGTGGCGCGAACAACGGCGCAGGGAGGAGCAGGGTGCAGGCAGAGCTCCAGACCCCCAAGAAATCCCGTCGCGTAAGCGCACCTTTGACTCGCCGTGGAGGAATTCCCATCATTGCGCACGACCCATTCGAGGTGTTGCCGGACGCTCTAACCTAACAACAAGGCGGCCTGGGGTCAAGAAAAGGCCAGTTGCTTTGCAGAGTTCTTGTGAGGGGGCAGGCTCAGGCAGTGGCATGGGCGGACAAGGGCTTGCGGGCGCGAAATCGGAATGCGTACGGGTTGACATCCACCTCAACGTCTTGGAAGCCTGCGGCCCTGAGACGATCCGGAAAGGTGCCAGGGTTAACCACGACCATGGTGTCGAACAAGTGCAGGAGGCGGAAGGCGCGGCTGTCGAGGCTGTCTGAGCCCGCAAAGATTCCGCCCGGCCGCAGGACTCGCGCGACCTCCGCCAGTAACCGGTCTTGCAGCTCCGCCGAGGGTACATGGTGGAGCATCGTGAAACAAACTGCGGCATCAAAAGTAGCGTCCGGAAGCGACATGGCTGAGGCATCCTCGCACCAAATGGTAACATTCAGACCTCGCACGCGGCGGCGTAGCCTTTGGGCTAGTCCCTCATCTACTTCCACGCAGGTCAGGTGTGCCACCTTGACACGCAACAGATCCGTCGTAGCGCCGTAGCCCGGACCGATTTCGACAACGTTCGATCCCAGATCCAAACCTTCGAGTGTCCAGGGCAAGACATAGGCTTCCACGGTCCGCTGCCAGCGCGACGATGAGCACAACCAGCGATGCACGAGGTTCACTTTTTCAGCTCCGGAGATTGCGAGATGCTCAAAACACTCCCCTCGGGATCCTTAAACCCTGCTACAAACATAATCACCTGAATCCTCTTTTGTGGCAAGACCGCGCTTGCGCCGGTAGTGTCCTAATTCGATCGTAGGGCCGCCCCTTGGGGCGGCCTGGCCGGGGTAAGCCCCGGGCCTACGTCCCATATTAGGACACCACCCTTGGGGCGGCTTGTGCCCACAAAGCGGTGTTTAAGTTGACGCGATCCCTCGGGGTACATATAATCCCTTGCTTAACCTTTCCGGTCAGAACATCGGTCGTCAATAATAGACTCCTGGGGAGATTGGACGATGAGCCGTGGTACAAGCGCCGCATGTTCATCTTTCGTGCTCGTGGTGTTTTTCGGCGTTTCCAATATTTGGGCGGGAGAACAACCCGTCAAAGTTCAGGTTCACTGGGACCGGGTCATCCGTATTTCGCGAACCACGCCGACTCTGTTGCTGGGCGCGTCGCCGGTTTTAATGCGCGGCGCCCCGCTTCACGATCAGATACTTCAAAGGGTCAAGGATCTTGGTGCTGACGACGTGCGGTACGCGGGGGCCGGGTACATCTATCCTCATTTCGGCGTGGTGGAACTGGCGCCCCCCACTGCCACCACAACCTCATGGGACTTCTCTTTCATCGATCCGGTGACCGAGGATGTGATGAAAGCGCTCGAGGGGCATCCCGTGGTGCTGAACTTCACCACCATCCCGGCCTGGATGTTCAAGACGGCCGAACCGGTCCCCTACCCGGCGGACCCGAGGAAAGAGGCATGGCATTACGGGCAGGGTACGGAGCTCCGCGATCCCACTTACCGTGAGGTTGCCGATTACTTTGCGCGCGTCGTTGCCTGGCATGTGAAGGGCGGCTTTACAGACGAGCTCGGGAAATGGCACGAGTCGGGGCATCACTACAAGGTGGACTATTGGGAAGTGTTCAATGAACCGGACCTCGAACACGGGTTCAGCGCGGAAACCTACACGAAGCTTTACGACGCCGTGGTGGAGGCGATTCATAAAGTCTCACCGCAGACGAAGTTTGTGGGCATCTCTCATTCCTACCTCGTGGGACATCCGGAGTACCTTACCTACTTTCTCAATCCCAAGCATCACAAGCCCGGGATACCACTCGATATGATCTCTTATCACTTTTACGCCGTGCCCAACGCCGACGAACCCCCGGAGGCGCAACAGTTCACCTATTTCAACCAAGCTGACAAGTTCCTCGAGATTGTGGGTTACATCGAAACCATTCGTAAGATGCTGTCACCGAAGACGGGCACCATGATAAATGAGATCGGAACGATGCTGCCTGACGACTGGTCGCAGACAAGCCCCGATTACGTTTTCAAGCCCATCCGGCCGTCCTATTGGAGTCTTTCGGCGGCGACCTTCGCTTATGTTTTCGCGGGACTGGCGCGGCTGGGCATCGATGCGGCCGGCGAAGCGGGCATACCCTGTGGCCCCGGATTGTGGCCGAGCATCGCCTTGCTCGATTGGGACACCGCTCAACCCAACCCGCGCTACTGGGCCCTCAAGTTGATCCGCGAACATTTCCGGCCCGGCGACAAGATGCTCGAGACTGCCAGCGACTCGGGGTACGTGACGGCGCAGGCGTTTGAGGGTCCCAACGGAGAACGCAAGCTCTTGCTGATAAACAAGCGCGAGCGAGAATTCGAGATCAGCTTGTCCGAGGCGGTGGGAGCGAAGATCGAAATGATCGACCTGACGACCGGCTCGAACCCGCCGGCCTCGAGCTCGATTGCGGGTTCAAACTTCAAGCTGGGCGGATTCGGAGTTGCCGCCGTGACGCTCGCGAAGTAACCCCAACTGGGGGACGTTGTAGGGGCAATCCGTCAGTTGACGGATTGCCCCAGGGCGTCCATCCGTCAGTTGACGGAGCCGCCCCTACAGAGCTGCGGGGTTCACTTCCATTGTGCTGTGCGCTACAATGCCGTGAAGATCGTAGAGGGAGGACGCCATGCGTGCAGATCGTGTGGAAATCTCATGGGATGCTGCCAAATCGAAGTGGCTGGTTCGGATTGAGAGTGGCGAGGAAGTGGTCCACCGCCATTGCAAGGCGCCGAAAGATGCTGACGAACAGAGCCTCCGCGCCCTTGTCGTGAAAACCGTACAGGACGAAGGCTACGAAGTCGACCCGGCGCAGATACGTATCCAGCGTTAGCCACCCTTCCAGTGCAGCCGACAGTCAGGACAACCGGGCTGTGACCCTGATTGCGAGAGTCTGCTACCCGCTTCCAGGTCGCGGGCCCGGTTATGCGAACACGTGCGCAAGATCCCCTTGACACCGACAATATGTCAGTATTGCTTTAGGAGGAAATGTGACTCATTGCCACCAGGCGTCTCCGGGAGGCCACGACTAGCTTCATTGTCTAAACCCATACTTCTAGCCTATACTTTTTGGCGTGTCAAGGGAAATCGCGTCCGCTTGGGTCGCGCAGAGGCGCCAGCGCGGACCTCCCGTTTTGAGGTCCGCGGCTCTGTAGCGCGGGCGTCTCGCCCGCTGTGGGGCGAGCGTCTCGCTCCCGGACTCGCGAAGGAGGCCATGCCGCCCAGCCGCTGGTATCGTCTCGGAAGGGCCGCGGCCCTCGAGAAGAGAGCGCCGCGAAACCCCGCTTGCGTTTCAAGAGAGAATCCACACGGTTCTGATACCTGGCACCTGAAACCTGCTCTTGCGACTCCTGCCTTCTGACGACAAGCCGCAGGGCCGGAGTGCGGGCCCTGCGCTACCAACTGCTGTACGGGGTGCCTTCGAGGGAAAGCGCGTGGGAGCCGCTGTGCACGTCTGCAATACCCGGCGCCGATTGCTCCGGTGGGAGGGGCCCGTCTTCCTTCTCCACCTGCCAGGTTTCGTTCGAGCCCGTGAAGGGGTCGGTCGGGAGCCTCCCCAGATAGCCTTTTTGCACCAATTCGTCCAGCCGAGCGGGAGGGCGCCCGTTGTCGAGTGTGAAGCGGTCAATCAGGGCGCGGAGTGTGAAGAGGTCGTCGCGGAGTACGGCTTCACGCGCTCGTACCGCGACGGTCGTGTAGATGGGGGTAGCGATGGAAGCCACGATCAAGATCAGCGTCACCACCATCATCATCTCGAGGAGCGAAAAACCCTCGGCAGGATTGGCGCTTTGGGTTTGGTGCGGGTATGTGAGGTGGCCCATTGATATGCCTTCCCCAACAACGCCGCCATCGGCGGCGGGGTGGCACAGATATTGGCGCTTTGCGTCGCATTCATCCCGACGAAAACCGTCGGGGCGCATGGGCCACCCACCCAATCACGAACTGCGCAACGCTGTGCTCTTGGAGTAACGTCCGCCGTACCGCCAACGCGCGATGCTCGTGTACGGAGCTACCTGCTAGGGATCCCACGCGGCGACGGCTAGAGGCGGGGCGCTGGAGTCGGGGCCAGTTCCGTCAGTGCAGGCCCTGATCCCAGGGTAGGGTTGACGGGGGTCTATCGCCGCATCGCCCTGCATGAGCAGCCGCGCGCGCTCCTTTGTGGGATTCACCTCCCAGAGCTTCAGCGCAAAACGCCCGTGGTGGACCGCGTCTTCGTAGCCGATAACGGCGTCCGTGTCCCGAGGGGTCCACACCTCGTTCGAGCATGGCCTGTATCCACTGGGCAGCCGAAACTGCCAGGCATCAGCCTTATTTCGTGTGCTGAAGCTCACCGAAGAGGTCCGCTCTCCTTTCCGCGCGTCAAGGGTGCTGTCCATCCACAGCCGGTGGGGAGACCAGCCGAACGGGCAACAGAGCAAAGGAAACTTCTCAACGACGCCCCCCTCCTTGTTTACGGTCACCGGCTTCCAGACGAACCCTTCGTCGGGATTTTCAACGACTTTGTGCTGGACTCCGAAGATCCCACCCCCGAGGTACTCCGCAGCTTCGGCATCTTGACTCCAAAGTGTCTTCCCGGTTGACTCGTCAAGCGCCAGGAGGCGGCCCGTTCCTCCGAAATTGAGGTCCCAGGAGCGGACATACAAGACGCGGCGCTTTGCGTCCCAATGGACAAGACCACTGACGTCCTTACGCTCTAGCGCGAGCTGCCTTTGAGTTATCAGAACTTTACACTCCCCAGAGCCCGCGTGGCAGGCGAGGATGTCGGCGGCGGCGCATCCCCCCTCCCAGGGCACGCAGGGGAGCGGATAGGTTACCTGCCTGGCCACCAGTACACGCGTCCCGTCGTTTGACCAGCCTAGAGGAAAGGTCCGGCAGTCTTGGCTCAGGGGCCTCACCGAGAGGCCGGGAATCCCGGCCAGGAACGTGTCGGCGCGCCGGGTGCCTGGGCTGGCAGGAAGTGCTTCCCCGCACGCCGTGCGCTCCGCCTCGACTGCCAAAGCCCCTCCGTCTGGCCGCCAATAGAAAGAGTAGACCCACCCGGCAATCTCCGCTCTCGCAGTCTGCCCCGCTATGCTCCCGACCCACAGGGAGCCAGACTCGATGAAGGCATAGCGCCTACATCCCGGAGCCCACTTGAGATTTTGGGGCGAGCCCAGCCGGGAAGCCACTCGTTGGGGCTGCTGCCCTTCATAGCTCGCAAAAAGCGCGCCGGAAAACGAAAAGAGAATGGGCGACTGCTCGCAGCCCACTCCGGACATTTGCGACCCTGCGCCAGCCACCGAAGCTAGCGGCCCGGTGGCGTGGGCCGCCAAAGGCAACGCTAGCAGCACCCCCACTGGAACAGGCATTCGGATGCTCCATCTCCACATATCAGAAACCCCCGCCTTGATGCCGGAACAGCCCTCACGCGTGCCCTTGCTCAACGCGGCAAGTTGTGAACCTTCCCTTTCCCCACGCTCACTGTCCCCTCACTTACCGTTGCGGTGCGGCAGGGGCGGCAGGGGGCACCACGGAGCCGGAAAGGGGTCGCGGTAGGGACGGTCATTGCTGACCGCCCCCCGCGCAGATCCGTACGGGCGCTACTAACGCATACGGCTCTTACCTCGGATGAGTGGCGTCAAAGCACACTTCCCGCCTGGCGCACACCCGCCAAACCCTGGGACACGCCGCGCCCGTCCTGTGCCGGGGACGTGTGGCTCTGGCTGGTGTTCTCCTTGGTTCGCGCCCTTCCCTCCGCCACCTCCGCCGAGGCTTGCGCCTCCTTGTTCGGCGGCTTCATCGGTATTACGGCGCAATCCGACTCCTCTCCGGCGTACACGTCCGGCGTGCGGCTCTCAGCCTTCCCGGACCGGTCCCCATCTGGGAACACCGAAGAGGTCTCCCGGTTCTCGTGCATGCAGTTTCTCAGCGTGCCTGGGGTCTACGACTACGCGGGACCACCCGCCGGCTCGCGCTACCGTCGGCGCGTGTGTGGCCTTCCCCCTCAGGTATCGGGGTCGGCATCCCGATTGACGGTTCTCGCAGCTCGATACCCTGCCCACTGATACCTCTGTCTACGCTTCGACGGCAGCCTCGCGACTGCCTCCGCAAGACTCGAGGCCAGGCGGTTCGCTACTCCTTTCCTGTGAGACTCTTTCATTCTCTACTGCATGCCGGTTTATCCCGGCGCACTACCTGACACCCTTTTCCCCCATGCACGCAGCGCGGCCGCGGAGTCTGGACTTATCCATTGCGGGTCCTCGGCCAGCGGCTCCGCTAGCCTACTGGCCGCTTCGCCGGGGCGCCAGTAATAGATTGCAGGGCACACGTCGCCGTCGGTGTATCCTGCCCGGGGGGTCAGGGAGTAATGGAACGAATCCTTGTAATGGCATAGCTGGTCGCTGGCCGTTTCGATCAGCACTCTTCCCGCATCTGAGACCGAGAGGTTCCAGCCTAGGGGTTCCTCAATACAGTCACCGCTCGCGGAGCCCTTGACCATACACAGCTTCCCTCGCCCTTGCTCGATCGCTGTGTAGGCGATGTAGGCTCCGCTCGGGCTCACATCGTAATGAAGCTGATAAGAGTAAGAGGTCTCGACCAGTTTGCGTTGCGGGGGTAGCCCCTCCATTAATACAATCCGGTTCGGTCGGGTCCAGCCTGCTACGGTCTTGCGGTCGGAGCTACACCGAAAGTTCTTGTAGGGGTCGAAGCTCACCCGTTCCCCGGTAAGCGCGTCATGAGCCAGTCCTGGAACATATCCCATAGTGGGATCCGCGGTAATCGAAAGCACCGTGCCGCAGGACGCCTCCAATCGCGTATACGATTGTAATGGTGAGAAAGGGCTGCGCTTGTCCGTGGCCAGCTCAATCGTTTGCATTGCAGAGTAGCTGGTGAGATAATGTGGCTCTTCTTTCCCGAGTTGAACCAGCACCCGGCCTTGGGGGGTTGGGCGGTGGCGGACGAGCACAAGGACACCTCGGTCAGCAGCCAGGCCAAAACCCTCGACATCGCCAAAGTGGGTTACCTGTTCAGCTCGCGAGTTGCAGGCGAAAAAGAGGTCCCCATCGCGCAGGAACGCGAAGCAGGACAGGTCGTGCTTCTTGCTCTCTTCCGTCGCCCCACCCGTTAGCGCCAGGGCGGGCTGAATCGCGCATAGGAGCAAGAGCAGGCCGTAGGCAAGCCATCCTTGAAACGCGCTCGAAGGCCCGCCGTGCGGACGACGTCTCGGGCCATCCGCTTCGTGTCCGGCGCCGGTCGTCATGTTTCGCCCTCCACCGTCTGATAGGCGGCCCCGGGGGCGCTCACTTGGACTCCCTAGGGCTCGCCTGCCGGGACGTAGGGAAACGCTGATCTTGGTCAATTCCTAGACTGCCAAACAACCATGCAGGTCGTTTGCTTGTCAATGGTGGTACAAACCAATTCGTACCCGCCCCCGAAAGCGCCCGGCGCTAAACTTCCGCTTTGTTTTCGGTGGCTACCCTACGGCAACCGCAGGTTGCTCTGCAGCACCCTGCGACGGGTGACGAGTCACCCCCTCCAGCCGGCGCGGAGTGCCGACGCGTGCTAACTGCACCGGCAAGGGTAACGAGAAGCAGACACCAAGCCCTAATCCTACTCTCGGGCACCGGCCTGCCTGAGGAGCCTCACCACTTCGGCGTGGTCGCGTTGGGCGGCAATCGAAAGCGCGGAATTGCCGTGGGCGTCCCGTGCGTCAGGGTTGGCACCTGCTTCAAGGAGTAGGCCCACAGAGCGGAGGGCGTCGGCCGCCGCTGCGGTCATCAGCGCTGTGCTGCCGTCGTTTGTCGCCTTGTCGGGGTCAGCGCCCGCGGCCAGCAGGGTCTGGACAGCGTCTGGGCTCTCGCCCTCGGCCGCGTAGACGAGTGCCGTAGACCCGTCGCTGCTAACCGCGTTCACGTCTGCGCCTTGGGCAAGGAAATTCTTGATCCTCTCGACGTCCCCAAGTATCGCGGCGTGCATGAGCGGTGTAGTGCCCTCCCCATACGCTGCGAACCAGGGGAACATCTGGACGGGGAGCCACTCGTTCTCCGCCAAGATGACCCACCTATAGCCGGTCCCCGTCTGTCTAGGCGGGTGCTGATGCCCAGGGTCTTCGACCCAGATGCCGCGCTTTGCCCGCGCCAGCGCTACGGCCTCAAGGGTGCTCTGAAGGCCACTGGCACGGGCGGCGCTGAGCCGACCGAGATCGGACACGGGATCTGATGCCAGCGTGCTCAAAGAGCCGTAGCCCGTGAAGTACTTCATCGAGACGAGTCTCCAATTGTGCAGGTTTTTCAGCCCGTAGCCGCCGTGCAGCCAGTCAAACTCGAAGGTGACGACGGCAAGGTTGATGCCCTGCTTCCGCATCTCGTCCATCCAAGGTCGGCGGATTCCGTCGCCTCTCGCGCCTTCCTCCAGCATCTTCCGCCACACACTCTTAGGCGAAAGGGACACGATCAGCTGTCGAATGGGCGCTTCCGGCGCGGGCTTCACCCCGGGCGGAGGTGGGGGCTGTCCCTGGGACACAAGGCTAGCACAGATCACGACCAGTAAAGCCGCGAGACCCATGTGGAATCCTCTCTCGTGAAACTTACAGATCGGTCACTCGCTCGGGGGAGCCGGCCAGCAACTCCAGCTCCCGAAGGCCTTGGCGAAGCCGTAGCAAAGATAGCCATTCATGTCGTATGTCCCCCCACTCCCGCCGCCGCTGCTGCCTCCCCCTCGCAAGGGCAGAGGGGTCACCGAAGGGTGCTTATGGGGGCATTTCGAGAACATGGCTGCGACTTGGTACGGCGTGAACAGCAGCCCTTGGGGGAAGGTTTCGTTGTAAACCGGCGTGTACCAGCCCGGAGTATCGGGCGGGCCCAGGTTGCTGTCGATACTCATCAGAGTTGCGCCGTACTGCTTGAACGGCAGGTCAGGGACGTTAGCGAGGCCGTGGCCCATCTCATGGGCGCCAATGAGGCCGAGGAAGGTGTTCGTATAGCCCAGGTAAACTGAGGGTGGATAAAGGTTCGCGAAAACTTGGCCTGTTGTTCCGCCCTGGGTGGCGTTGCCACTGGGCCCGCCGGCGACGCCGTTGTTGTTGAAGGTCAGCGTGAAATCTGTCTGGCCGCTCGTGACGAAGTTCACGCCGACTTGATTGATTTGTCCCACCGAGGATTCGTCGAATATCTGCTTGATCGCCGCCCCGATCGCCCCGAGGTCAAGATTCTGCCCCGTCTGATTATTGATTGAGACGTTGAGTTGGCACGCGTCGAGACCCAGCGGGTCGACCATGGAGCACGGATTATTCAGCGCATACGCATACCGGTTGAGGGACTGGGGGTTTGTGACACCGCCGTGCACCGGGTCCGGGGAGAGCCAGCGGCCGTAGTTCGTGGTGTACTGACGGAAAAGGGTATGGTAGCTGGCTGGGGTGGTTTCGGAATCTTGCTCCATATCTGCGAACCGGAAGTCCTGGCCGCAAGTGCCCAGGTAGTTTCGCTCCCCGCCGGTGGGATAGTAGTCCGAATCGTAGCACAACGCCCCCGGAGTGGGGCCGTTCCCGTAGGCAATCGTCCGACTCGTTCCCAACTGGTCGTGGAAATAGTAGTAGATGTTCCCGGAGCCATCGCGGCGAGCGATGCGCGCCCCGGCAAAGAAGATGTACTCGTTCGTCGTATTCCCGCTCGTGTCGGTCTCCGCCAAACCGTCCCAGTAGAGCGTGGCCGACGACTTCTCGACCCTCCGGCCGTCGCCGTCGTAAGTGTATGTCGTACCATTGGCGCTTGCCGGGCGACCCTCATCGTTCCACTGGAAGGCGTTGTATCCATCCCCCAAAAGGTTGCCTGCGGCGTCGTACGAGAAACCCGAGCTCGTAATCTGGTTTGTGGACGTGCTGGCGGACACGCTCAGGGTGGGCTGCGAGCAGCCCGTGCCCGACTGGGTGCCGTCGATTATCATCAGATTGGCGTAGCGGTCGTAGCCGTACGAGTTGGGGTCGCCGCTCCACGGTGGCACCGCCTGGCCCCAGCAGGAGCTGCCGGAGGTTGCGGTGCTTGTCGCGCTGTTCCAGCGGTTTAGATTGTCGTACCCGTAGGTCACGCTCCGGCCGCTCATGCCGCTACGGTTATTCGTCTCGACGTTCACGTTGTCGTTGGCAAAGTACTGGTAGGAAAGATTAAGCACCGTGCCCGCGGAGGAAGAGGCCGAGAGCGCCGACGGCATGAGGCGATTATTGTAAGTGGCGTTGAAGGTGATCCCACCGAAGTTAGGGTTACTGCTCTGCCCGTTGAGCATACTGGCCAAACCCCCTTGGGGGGCGTAGCTGGCGTCTTGGGCATAGTTGATCGAGTTCGCTGAATCGACTGCGGAGACGGCCCGTCCAACCACGCTGGGCGCGTACGTAATCGTTCGGCCGCTCGGGTAGGTGACCGAGTAGGGCGAGCCGTCGAGGTTGTAGGTATAGGAAATGGTCTTGGTGATGCCGGCGATGGTTCTTTGCTCTACCCAAACACGCCCCATAGGATCATAGCTCCAGGCCGTTTGGCCCGAGGCGTCGGTCATGCCCGTCCGCCGCCCTTTATTGTAGCACCGGGACAGCCCGAGGCACGCGGTCGCACCGTAAGAGTAGCCCACGGAGGTTGATCCGTCGGAATAGGTCTTCCCCGCCACTTGGTTCAATGGCCCGTAGCTGTAAGTCGTGGTGACGGTGGTGGAGCACGAGGTCTGGTTGGGCTTGGGAGCGGTGCGCGAAGTGATGTTTCCGTTGCCGTCGTAGCCATAGGTTATCGCGCAGTTGGCGGTCTCCGGCGTGGCGACCGAGGTGAGGCGCGACAACCCATCGTAGGCGTAAGTTCGGGTCTCGGCGCCCTGGTCCACTTCGATCAGATTGTCGAGCCCGTCGTACTTGTAGCAAGTGCCTACGGTCAGGTTGCCACTCGAGCCAGGCTCATCCACCTCGACCGTCCTTCCGAACCCATCCGCCCAGTTCTGCCGCTTTTTGCCGGCCTCATCCACGAGCAGGGTCGGAAAGCCCAGCCCGTAGGTTCCCGAGGAGCAGAGCTGGGAGGTGGCGCCGCCGGCTCCGCCCACCGCAGCCCCGTAGTACGTGTAGGCCACGTTCGTGTCCGCGTGGGTGACGGAGTTGGGGCGGTCGAGGCCGTCGTAAGCGAACGAATCGCCGCCCGGGGAGGAACCGCGGTAGGGATTGCTGACGCTCTCCACCCGCCCGGCGCCGTCGTAGGACGTGTCCACGTAGGTAGCCCCGCCGGGGTCGGGGTCGTTCACCAGGACCGATCTCTTGACGCGCCCCAGGTCATCGAGTAGGAGTTGGTCGTGGCGGCTGGTGGAGCTGGTAACCGCTGTGTAGATGTCCTGCTCGGTCTCGCTGGGATAGTTCGCGCTGACCGAGCCGTTGTCCGGGAAAGAGGTGAGGGTCAGACGGTCCATCTCGTCGTACGTAAAGCCGGTCGTTTGGCTGTTGGGGTCGATCACGGAGGTCACGAGGCCGGTGTTCGAGTCATAAGTGAAAGTCGTGGTGAGCCCGCCCTTGGTGATCGAGCCGAGGTAGGCGTTGGCATTGACGTACGAAAAGGTGGTTTGGTTGCTGTTGGGGTCCGTCGAACTCGTTGCCTGGCCTGTGGTGTCGTAATAATTCGTGGTGCTGGCGTAACTCGACCCGCTGATCCAGCCCTGGATGAGCGTCGGGTTCCCGCGCACGGTGTTCGAGGCGCCGTAACACGAGTCGTCGTGGTTGGTGATTCCAGTCACGGAGGTCAGACCGGTTGTATCGTAACTGATGTTGGTCTGGGCCACCTGCGTTCCCCCGACTTTGACGGTCGTGCTGCTGAGGCGGTCCAGGTTCTCTAAAATGCTCGTGTTTTGCGTGCCGTTCGCGCAATAGGCCTGTCCCCACTGGGCATAGGTCGAGTCGGTCTCGCGGTCGGGGGTGGAGGAGAAGGTGGGGGAGCTGCCCGAGACATATTTCCACTGCTTGATAGCGGTAATGTCGCCCATCTGGGCGGTGTCGTAAGTGTACGTGGTCTGATTGGTGACCGTCGCTCCGCCCGCGCTGGGCAGTTGGCTTTGTGCGGTCACTTTGCGGATGTAGGCGGGCCCAGTGCAGCCTTGGCACGTCTGCGAGAAATCATAAGTATTCAGGACCGTCTCCAGCAAGGTCGAGCCCCCGCTGGCGTAGTACTGTGTCTCAGCATTCCAACCGCCGTTGTTGAGGACAAAGGTATAAATTGCGTCGTCGGTGCTTGGCCGGTAGACTTCGACACTCTGGCAGGTGCTGCCGGAAGGCGCCGAGGAAGGGCAGGGAACGTTTTTGGTTTGGGCGTACGTCCAGGTCCCGCCAGGAGAAACCGCCCGGGTAAGCACCCACCGGTAGTTACTTCCAGTCGAGTCGCTGAAGGTGGTCCAAGCGTAGGTCACCGTCCCGCCGGTGGGCAGGGTGATGGTTTTGAGCAGGCCGAAATTTCCAGCCGAGGTGCCGGAGTCGTAGGTGAAGCCATAGCTCGAGCCGTCCGGGAGGGTAATGCTTTGGATGGCAGTGAACGAGCCTGAGTACTCGGTGACGCCAGTCTGATAAAAGGCGGTGTTCACGTTCACGGTGGTGGTGGTCACGAGGATTTGTTGCGTGCCCTGGGCGGTCAGGATGTTATAGCAGTAGCTGGCGCTGCACCCGCTGCCGTTGGCCACGTACGTCACAACGGTGCGCCCCAGCGTGTCCACAACGTTTCCGTTGTTCGTGTAGAAGTAGTTCCCGTTGGGGTCCTTCATGGTGTAACTCGTGGACGGCTGGAGCTGGTCCTCGACCAGCGTCCCGTCTTTGGCGTAAACGGTGGCCTTTGTGTAGTTCGTCACATACATGTGATAGCCGCTGGAATCCTCCGCCAGCGCGTTGCCGGTCGGTGTGTCCGTGTAGCAATAACCGAAGCTGTCCTTGTAAGTTGTGATAGGGAAGACGCGCGCGGTGCCGTCCGGGGCCGTCCAAGTAAATTGAGAGTACTCGTAAACCGAGTACTTGATCCCGTCGCCGCTGTCCAGGCATTTGCTCACTGACGAATTGTTGCTTACGGTGGTTGCGCCGCCCGCCGTTTGAAGCCTCCAGCCTCCCTGCGAGCCGGAGATGTTCGTGGGCTGCCAGACGTTGGAACTGCCGTTCGACACGATCTGCCAGATCGCGCTGTCTTAGACGAGGGCAGCGCCGTACTGCAAGCTGCCGCGCTGTCCCGGGGAAGCGAGCGGGACCTCGAGGTGAAGATCTGAGTTGGACAGATCAAGATAACCAAGCTCGACGGGCTCCGCAGTGGTGAACGAGGGCGCGCCAGCCTGCAACAAGTACCCCTGGCCACGGGCGACCGTAGCGCAACAGAGGAGGACCGCCCAAATCAGAGCTAACTGTCCAAAAACCCGGGGCTTGGCTCCCTCTTTTGCTGTTCGATGTACCATGGCATCCTCCCTCGGCCCCGCACTTGGCGAGGCCCGGCTTCACATTGGGGGCGCAACTCAGCCGCCGCGAAAACTATCCCGCTACTGGAGCAGGAAGGTTGCGTCCGTGAGTCCAGTGTTGAAGGCAATGCCGCTGAGCTGCAATTGCCACATGGTCTGCCCTCCGACCTTCTCGCGGGCCACCATGGGCACCTGGTACCCGCCCTGCGTCACGTAATCCCCGAGCTCGATGTCGTGCGTGTAGTTTGCGGTGAATGTCTCCACCGGGTGGGTCGCATCGGAAACCTCGAGCAGCAGATTGGTTTGCGCGTCCACGAAGTAGCTGGTCACGCACAGGCCGGCCAGCGTGCCATTGGAGTCGGCTTGGGGGGAAAAGTGGCGCTGCACTTGGACCTGATAGGCTTGCCGCCCGCTCACCTCGACCAGCCCGAGGTACGAGACGGTGGTGAGGGGGTCGCTGAGCGCTGCCGCGAGGGTGAGATAAGGAAACGTCAGAATGCCTAGGTTCACTGTGTTTTGGTATGGGATGGTCGTGACTTTGCCGCTGGAGTCCTTGAGAGCGCCGGTGCCGTAACTCAGGGCGAAAGATCGCATGCCCTGGGGAAGGCTGGCATCGAGGCGGAATTCGCCGTAGCCCTTCCCGTACACCGTCGCGGGCCCTTGCACCTGTTCCCCCGCCCAGTAGAAGGTGATCGCGCCGGTGGCGACGAAATCCTGGATCGAGCCGAGCCCCGCCGACCCGCCAGCGGCTTTGAGGGATTGGGTGAGAATGGCCGTCCCTGAGGCAACGGGCGTCCCGGTCTGCGCATGCGCGGGCGGGCATAGGACCAGAAAGGATAGGATGGTGAGCGTTGCAACCCCATCCCGGAAAGAAGCGAGGAAGAAAGCGAGAGACAAGCGAGGAAACATCGGGCACCTCCGAGATCAGGACCGGGTCGAAGCTCTCCGAAAGATATAGGATCGAGCAATTAATCTCATGGACAATGTAACTCAAGTAATAAGACTGTCAAGAAGAAAATACTGCCTCATATCATAATTGATCGTAAGGTAATGAAAACGCTTGAAAGAATCGCAAGGGGGCTAGAGTCCGCCACGACTTAGTGTCGGCTTTGGTCGGACAAAATGGCTGGGGCATCCCCACCCAAGCAAAAGTGCCGCGTAATGACTGGCGAGCGAGCAGGCAGGTTGAAACTTCAAGCTGGGCGGATTCGGAGTTGCCGCCGTGACGCTCGCGAAGTAACCTCAACTGGGGGACGTTGTAGGGGCAATACGTCAGTTGACGGATTGCCCCAGGGCGTCCATCCGTCAGTTGACGGAGCCGCCCCTACAGAGCTGCGGGGTTCACTTCCATTGTGCCGTGCGCTACAATGGCGTGAAGATCGTAGAGGGAGGACGCCATGCGTGCAGATCGTGTGGAAATCTCATGGGATGCTGCCAAATCGAAGTGGCTGGTTCGAATTGAGAGTGGCGAGGAGGTGGTCCGTCGCCATTGCCAGGCGCCCAAGGATGCTGACGAACAGAGCCTCCGCGCCCTTGTCGTGAAAACCGTACAGGACGAAGGCTACGAAGTCGACCCGGGGCAGATACGTATCCAGCGTTAGCCGCGCTTCAACGCGGTGTTTAAAGGGCCATTCGGATTCCCGCCATCCGGCAGTGGTACGGCTTGATCTTGTAGCCGCGAATTTGCCTCGCGCATTGGCGGAGTCCCGATCAGTTCGGGGACACGTCCCACCGCCTCCACATCTCACTGTACTACAACCCATCAAAAGTAGTTGTTGACAAGCTTATCTACTTTTTGTTAAACATTGCGTTCCCGCACAGGAATCGAAACAGACTTTACAGGACAATCAGGAGGTGGGTGATGCCAAGATTGCTACGACCACTATTAGCCGTGTTGGTGGCGGCGTGTGCGCTGCCTGCTCTCGGTACAGATGAGGCAGCGGTGATGAAGCTGAATCTCCAGCTAACGCCCCAGAGTGTCACGGATCAGAGCCCCTCGCAGCTTGTCCTCACCGTGGAATGTTCGGAGAAGCTGACGGGGCTCGCCATTACGGTGGTTGCGCCGCCGGGGTTCAAAGCAGACCCGCAGTCTATTTCGCTTGCCCAGTGTGCGGGCATGATGACAGAGACGGGGCTGCTCAAGGCCGTCGATTCAGACATTCGTCCGGGCGATCGCTACGTCCTCCATGCGCAAGCGTCGGCCACGGGCGTCCCGCCAAACCAAAGCCTCGTTATCGACCAGGCGTTGGCTTTCGCCTATGTGACGAACCAGATCTCCCTGGGCACGTACTTCGCCGTAGGTGTTTTGGGCATTCTGATTGGTTGGGGCTTGAGGATATTGCTGAAGGTCCTGGCTGTGGTCCCCGCGCCAGCCCCGGCGCCGGCGGCCGGCGCGGTAGGCCCGATCACCGCATTTGTCCAGGATCACTACTATCTGGTCGATGCGCTGGTTACACTAGCTCTGGGATTCTTCGCGTTGGTGGCCCTTACCCAGGGAAACCGTCCACCGCAGAGCGGGGCTTTCTGGTACAGCGCGCTGGCAATGGGAGCCAGTCTTGGACTGCTGGCAAACAGCGATCTGCTCCTTAAACTAAAGAGAGGTTGAGTCATGGCTTCATCAAATGAAGTGACGCGCACGATTCGCGAGGGCGACGCCGGCAAGGAAGTATCCAAGCGGTTCACAATTTGCATCATCGCTAATCCGGCCCTCGAAGCGCCATGGAATTCCGGCGCCTTCATCACTGACCCCATAACGGGGGACCAAGCCGCCTTTGATGCGTGCGTGCAGTATATCGATACTTCGCTGTTTGGTGGCTTGCCCAACCAAAGCGAGCAGGCTTTTGCGGACCCGTCGATCTCCCAAAGGGTGCGAGTTGTGTCTCTTTTTGTCCCTGGGCTGCCCGCACAGGATTCGAATTCTCTGGTGGGGCAGGACGATGTCAGCAATCTCCTGATTGCCCGCCGCAGTGCGTTCAGCGCCTTCCTGGCGCAGTTCGGCCTCGGCGCCGACGTGGCGTACGCAGTCTCCAAATCTGCGTCCCACACACGCGCCAGCGCGTGGTTCACTTCCGATGACACCTCTCGATCGGGTGTCAATTTTACTCTTGACGGCGTTGCGCGCGTTCACTGCTATTACAATCTCACTCCCGGGACCGTTGCCCTCCACTGCACGGCCTACTCGCTGACGGCCCTGCACGAATTCGGGCATGCGCTATCCAGCTACGAGAATGGGATGGTGGTCGACCTCTACGTGGACAGTAATCCAGGGCTGAACTGTAAGAGGGGACGCCCCATAGCCGCAAGTTTTGGTACCTACAATCAGTCGGTCCTCTTGTCCGACATGACCCGTGACCGCCTTGGGTACCCGTCGGGCTGGCAATCCTATCACTGCGAGCTTAATGCGCCGAGCCTTCCCGCGGTAATGGATGACTATTGGCTCGCACCAGATGGCGTTCCAGAGCATTGCGAACACGACGCAATTACGCGCCGGTTTCTTTTGGATCGAATTCTTGCTAAACTAGCAAGGTGAGGTGAAATCATGGAACCTCTGAAGCCAGATGTGAAAAAGTCGGTGCTGGAAAACAGACCCCAGGCGGACGCGGGCGATATCGAGGAATACCAGCGCCTTCTGTCGTTACGGTTTACTGTCAATCCCGAAGCCCAAGGCGCACCTGAGGCCCAGGAGAGAAGCGCCAGCATCGAAAAACGACTTCGAGAGCTTCAGAAGAAGCTGTTTCCCGAGTCCTCTCCAGCTCGTACGCAATCCGCCTAGCGGCCACTTTCCTTCCAACAGTTCGGCGCGGACGTTCTTGAGCACAAACGCCGCGCGCTCCACCCCAACCTCGCCCGGCAGTATGGGGTCCTCGTTTTCGATGCTCATGATGTCCTGGTAGCCGATATCCATGCAGGCTTTCACGACATCCTTCCAGAGTTGCGCACTGTGACCATATCCGACGGCGCGGAAGATGACCGAACCTTGCGCGAATTTGGCCGGGTCGGCGGAGAGATTGAGGACTCCGGTCTGGGCGGCATTGTCCTCCCGCACTGCGGTCGAGACCCCGACAGGTCGGGGCAGGCTGCCCGCGCTACAAGTGCTAGAATACCAAACGGCGAACGCATCACCAGAGAAGAGCCGCGGACCTCAAAACCGGAGGTCCGCGCTCGGTTGGAGGCATATTCATGGCGCGAAATTTCAAAGACCTCTCCGAACGGGAGATCCTGGCCCTGGCCATTGCGCTGGAAGAAGAAGATGGCCGCATCTACGGTGACTTCGTCGACGGCCTGCGCGAGAGTTACCCTGCCACGGCGCAGATGTTTGAGGAGATGCAGGAGGAGGAATCCGGGCATCGCCGAAGCCTGATTGAAACTTACCGGCAGCGCTACGGGGAACACATTCCTCTGATCCGTCGCCAGGACGTTAAAGGGTTCGTCGATCGCCGCCCCGTCTGGCTCGCCCGGCCGCTGCGCATTGATGTAGTGAGGAAGCAGGCGGAGATCATGGAACTGGAGACCCGGCGGTTTTATGAGCGTGCCATGGGAAGAGTGACGGACGCCTCCACCCGGAAGCTGCTGGGCGACTTGGCGGAGGCCGAGCGTAAACACTCTGCCCTGGCTGAATCACTCGAGATGAAGCACCTCACGCCGGAGACCCGCGCGCAGGAGGAGGCTGCGCAACGCCGCCTGTTCATGCTCCAGATTATCCAGCCGGGCTTGGCGGGGTTAATGGACGGCTCTGTTTCCACTCTGGCCCCACTGTTCGCCGCCGCCTTCGCCACGCACAAGAGTTGGGACGCTTTTCTGGTCGGCCTCGCCGCCTCCGTCGGGGCGGGGATTTCCATGGGTTTCGCCGAGGCCCTCTCAGATGACGGCTCCCTTACCGGGCGGGGCCACCCTTGGGTGCGGGGACTCATATGCGGGCTGATGACCACCGCCGGAGGGCTCGGACACACACTGCCTTTTCTTATTTCTGATTTCAGGCTCGCCATCAGCGTGGCTGCTGCGGTCGTGGCCGCTGAGCTGGCCGCTATTAGCTTCGTGCGTCACCGCTACATGGATACGCCCTTCCTTGCCGCTGCGTTCCAAGTTGTTGTGGGTGGAGTGCTGGTGTTCCTCACCGGAATCCTCATCGGCAGTTCGTGAGGAGGGTGGATTATGGGGATTGTCCGTCGTCCGTAGTCCGTAGTCCGTTGCCCGCCGTCCCGCATTAATTGCTGGGAAAGAATGGAAGTGTTCGCAGAACATTTTGCAACGGACTACGGACAACGGACAACTGGCGTCCTTCCTCCCCTGCCCACTGACTGCTGCATTCTCACTCCGATACGGGTTGTTCGTCATTCGTAGAGGAAAAGGCGATCCCCTGTCATTCTGAGCGAAGATTTCATGATCATTCAGCTCACCCCCTTGCATGAAAATGATTCCCCTCCTTATTAAGGAGGGGTTAGGGGTGGTTGACTCGAGCCGCGACGCTGGCACCCACCACCCCCTACCCCCTCCTCTGCTGAGGAGGGGAGTCATTTTCATGGCCGCGAAGAATCCCCGCATTACACGCCGGCAATCTTCCAGCACCCAGTTAAGAAATACGCTTCCTGGCCGATAACAATGGCCAGAAAGCTTCGCCGGTTCGGCTTGGGCGCCCCTTCCGGTGGCATCGGAAGTCGAGGGAATCGGTGACCGTGAGGTGCAGTTTGACGGTGGATTCCGATGTCATCGGGAGTTGAGGGAATGTGTAACAGGTGACCTCGATCGAGGTTCAGTTTGAGTGCGGGTTCCTGTGGCACGGGGAGAGGAATCAATGTTCCCTTTTGCGCCCGTCAGTCTGCGTCGAGCCTGGGTGTTCGCGTTCGGCTTGGTCCTACTCGTCGTCCCCCACGTTAGAGATGACCCCAGCCGCGTCCTCGTCGCCGCCGAAGCGGTTGGCCTCACTCGCAGCGCGGGTGCGAAACTTCCGCTGAGTTTTGAGCCTAACCTGGGTCAAGCCGACTCGCGGGTGAAGTTCCTTTCGCGAGGGCGGGGGTACACGCTCTTCCTGACTAAGGATGAAGTGGCGCTGGCAATGCAGAAGCCGGGAGTCAGAAGTCAGAAGTCAGAAATCAGAAATCAGAAGTCAGAAGTCAGAACCGCTTCCCTTTCTTCCTCAGCTCGCAGTCCTCAGCCCCAACGTCCTTCTTATCTCGAGTTGAAGCTGGTTCATGCGAATGCTGGTGGCAACGTCGTGGGTCTGGAGGAATTGCCCGGCAAAAGCAACTACTTCATCGGCAACGATCCTAAGAAATGGCACACCAATGTGCCAACCTACGCCAGGGTACGGTACGAGAGCGTCTATCCGGGGGTGGATCTCGAGTATTACGGCAACCAGGGTGGACAGTTGGAGTACGACTTTGTCGTGGCCCCTGGGGCCGATCCCCGCGCGATCAGGTTGGCGATTGACGCAGAGAGGCAGGTAAGCAGAAGGCAGAAGGCAGTAGGCAGCAGGCAGAAGGCAGTAGGCAGAAGGCACCTCGCGCCGAATGGGGATCTCATTGTCGCCCTGCCCGGCGGCGAGCTGCGACTGCACAAGCCGGTGGTGTATCAAACACAGTTAACAGTTGGCAGTCGACAGTCGACAGTCGAAAGCAGGCAACGGACGACGGACCACGGACAACGGACGTCCGCCAATCCAAAATCTAAAATCCAAAACCCAAAATTGATCGAGGGGCACTACGTCCTCGAGCCGGACGGCGAAGTAGCCTTTGAAATCGCATCCTACGACACGACTCGGCCCCTGGTCATCGATCCCGTTCTCAGCTACTCGAGCTATCTTGGCGGGAGCGATATGGATTACGCCAATGGCATTGCCGTGGATTCTTCCGGAAATGCCTACGTGACGGGTTACACGGCTTCCATCGATTTCCCCCTGGCCAACCCGGAGCAGGGCTCCCCCGGTTTCGGCACCTGCACAGATGCTGCGGCCACTTTCCCTTGTTTTAACGCCTTCGTGACAAAACTGAACCCCGCCGGGACTGCGCTGGTCTATTCCACCTACCTCGGGGGCAGTGGTGAGGACTATGGGACAAGGATTGCGCTCGATGCGAGCGGCCATGCCTATGTGACCGGCTACACGAATTCCACGGATTTTCCTGTGCAGAACGCGCTCCAGGCCGAGAACGCCGGAGGGTTCGACGCTTTTGTTACAGAGCTGAGCGCGGACGGCGCCTCCCTGGTCTACTCGACTTACTGGGGCGGAAGTCTTGACGATATCGGGACGGGCATCGCCGTCGACTCTTCCGGCAACGCCTATGTCTCCGGCTATACCGCCTCGCCTGGCTTCCCGATAACCGCCGGCGCGCTTCAAACCAACTACGGCGGTGGGGTTCACAACGGCTTCGTGGTTAAATTCGACTCGGGAGGCGCCCAGGTCGGCTATTCAACATTTCTTGGTGGCAGCGGCGACGATTACGCTTACGGGGTGGCAGTGGACTCTGCCGGCGATGCCTACGTCACCGGCGCCACAAACTCCACCAGTTTCCCAACCCTAAACGCCTTCCAACCGAAATACGCCGGGGGCCTTTGTGCCACACCCCCCAACGCCTTCCCGTGCTACGACGCTTTCGTCGCCAAGCTTAACCCCGCCGGAGCGGCGCTCATTTTCTCTACCTACCTGGGAGGAACCGGCAGCGATTACGGCTATGCCATCGCCCTTGACGCTTCGTCCAATGCCTATGTGACCGGGTACACGACTTCCACGAACTTTCCCACGACGGCGGGGGCTTTCCAACGAGTCTTCGGGGGTTCTTACGACGCCTTCGTTGCCAAGCTCGCGGGCGCAGGTTCCACACTTCTGTATTCGACCTACTTGGGAGGCAGCGGAACGGACGTTGGCTATGGCATTGCTGTAGATTCAACCGGGCGTGCTTTCGTCACAGGATACAATTACGGGGGCGATTTCCCCACCGCGTGTCCCCTGGAAGCGCAGAACGCCGGATTCTACGATGCCTTCGTCAGTGTGCTGAACCCAACGGGAAGCTCGCTCGCCTTTTCCACCTACCTGGGCGGAAGCCTCGACGAAGAGGGATGGGGAATCGCCCTCGACCCTTCAGGGAACGCATACGTTACAGGGGGGACTTTCTCGCTGGATTTCCCCATAACCTCGGGCAGCTTCCAGCCGTCGTACGGGGGCGGACCCTACGATGCCTTTGTGTCCAAGGTCAGTCTTGTGGCGTCTCCCTGCCTGAGCATCTCGCCCTCATCCTACCAGTTAGGCAACCAGGCAGTCGGGACAACGAGCGCTCCGCAGACCGCAACTCTGACCAATACCGGCGCGCCGGGACTGACGGTGACGAGTGTGACTGCCTCCGGGGATTTCGCGGAGACCAACACCTGCGTATCCTCCTCACCGCTCCCATCCAATGGCTCCTGTTCCGTGAGCGTTACGTTTACGCCGACGGCGCCCGGAACCAGAACGGGCGCGCTCACCATCACAGGCAACGCCACGGTCAGGCCGCAAACGGTAACACTGACCGGGACCGGCTTGGCGCCGGCAGCCGGCCTGTCTGCGACGAGCCTCTGGTTCGGCAACCAATTGGACGGGGCCACCAGCGCGGCGCAAACAGTTACGCTATTGAACACGGGCAACGCCACGCTCAACGTCACCAGCGTGACCATCGCCGGGACGAACAGCAGCGACTTTGCTCAGACCAACAACTGCGGCTCGAGCCTGAGGGCAGACACGAGTTGTACACTCAACGTGACCTTCACACCTACCCTGGTGGGCTCAGAGACTGGCGCTTTGACCATCACCGATAGCGCCAGCCCCGCTGCCCAAACTGTGAGCCTCACCGGCACCGGCACGGCGCCCGTGGTCAACCTTTCCCCCACTTCGTTGAATTTCCCCGCACAACCGGTGGGCACCAGCAGCAGCGCGCAAACCGTCACCCTCAGCAATACTGCGAGCGCGACCCTCAACATCACCAGCGTCACGGCCAGCGGCGATTTCTCCCAAACCAACACCTGCGGCTCCAGCCTCGCCGCCAGTGCCAGTTGCTCCCTCAGCGTTACTTTCAAGCCTACGGCTACTGGGACCAGAACGGGGGCCGTCACCATCACCGATAATGCCAGCCCTGCCACCCAGACGGTCAGCCTTACCGGCACCGGCGCTGCGCCCGCAGTCAGCCTCTGCCCAGCTTCCTTGAATTTCCCCGCACAAGCGGTGGGCACCAGCAGCAGCGCGCAAACCGTCACCCTCAGTAATACGGGGAGCGGGGCCCTCAACATTACAAGCATCACGGCCACCGGCGACTTCTCCCAAACCAACACCTGCGGCTCCAGTGTCGCGGCGGGCGCCGCCTGCGCCATCAGCGTGACCTTCACCCCTATGGCTGCGGGAGCTCGGAGCGGGGCGGTCACCATAAGCGACAATGCCCAGGGCGATCCGGAGAGCATCGCACTCACCGGGACTGGTAGTGCTCCCGTAGCAAGCCTTTCGCCTGCTTCCCTGACCTTCCCCGCTCAACCTGTGGGCACCAGCGGCAACGCCCAAGCCGTCACACTCACGAACACGGGAAACGCGACCCTCACCATTACCAGCATCAGCGCGAGCGGCGACTATTCTCAAACCAACACCTGCGGTTCCAGCCTCGGTACCAGCGCCGGTTGCTCCCTCAGCGTTACTTTCAAGCCTACGGCTACTGGGACCAGAACGGGAGCCGTCACCATCGCCGATAACGCCAGCCCTGCCACCCAGACCGTGAGCCTCACCGGCACCGGCACGGCGCCCGCGGTCAGCCTCTGCCCCACTTCTTTGAGTTTTCCCGCACAAGTGGTGGGCACCAGCAGCATTGCTCAAGCCGTCACACTCACCAACACGGGAAACGCGACCCTCACCATTACCAGCATCAGCGCGAGCGGCGACTATTCTCAAACTAACACCTGCGGCTCCAGCGTGGCGGCCAGCGCCAGTTGCTCCCTCAGCGTCACTTTCAAGCCTACGACCACTGGGACCAGAACGGGGGCCGTCACCATCACCGATAACGCCAGCCCTCCCACCCAGACCGTGAGCCTCACCGGTAGCGGTACTCTTGCACCGAATGTTAGCCTCTCCGCCATTTCATTGACCTTCCCTCCACAGGTGGCGGGCACCAGCAGCAGCCCTCAAAGCGTCACGCTCAAGAACACGGGCAAGGGGACGCTCAGCATTAGCGGCATCACGGCCGGCGGTGACTTCTCCCAAACCAACACCTGCGGCTCCAGCGTAGCACCGGGCGCCAGTTGCACCATCAAAGTTACCTTCAAGCCGACTACTGCTGGCACCAGAACGGGGACCGTAACCATCACTGACAACGCCAGCCCCGCCACCCAGACCATCAAACTCACCGGAACCGGCGTCGGGCCCGTGGTCAGCCTCACCCCAACTTCTTTGACTTTCCCCGCACAAGCGGTGGGCACCCGCAGCAGCCCTCAAAGCGTCACGCTCAAAAACACGGGCAACATGAACCTCAGCATTACCAGCATTAAGGCGAGCGGTGACTTCTCCCAAACCAACACCTGCGGCTCCAACGTAGCACCGGGCGCCAGTTGCACCATCAAAGTGACCTTCAAGCCGACGGCCACTGGGACCAGAACCGGGGCCGTGACCATCACTGATAACGCCAGCCCTGCCACCCAGACCGTCAGTCTGAAGGGAACCGGTGGCGCCACGGCGGCCGTGGGCTTCTCCCCTGGTTCCTTGCCTTCTCCCCCGCCTCATTGACTTTTCCCGATGTCTTTCATTTACTTTTGACTTTGGCTGTGATAAGAATGCGAGATTTGGTGGGACCATATGCATCTACACTTTGTCGATTACGCGATCATTGTCATCTACTTCGTTTTCGTCCTGGGAATTGGCTTCGCGTTGCGAGGCCGGATGAAGACCAGCGATGATTTCTTCCTCTCAGGGCGCTCCATCCCGGGCTGGATTACCGGGCTTGCCTTCATGTCCGCGAATCTCGGTGCTCTCGAGGTCATGGGTCACGCCGCCAACGCCGCCAAGTACGGCATGTTCGTCAACCATTTCTATTGGCTTGCGGCCATGCCTGCCATGTGCTTTGTGGGCGTATTCATGATGCCTTTTTATTACGGCAGCAAGGTGCGCAGCGTCCCCGAGTACCTGCGCAAGCGTTACGATGAGAAGACGCGGACGCTCAACGCCTTATCCTTCGCCCTCATGACGCTGCTGGTTTCAGGCATCGACCTTTATGCCATGGCGATTCTTTTCCAACGCTTGCTGAACTGGCCGTTCACCGCCTGCGTCGTTGCCTCGGCGGCGGTGGTGGCAATTTACATCTACCTCGGTGGATTGACCTCGTCGATCTACAACGAAGTGCTCCAATTCTTCCTCATCGTGTTTGGGTTCCTTCCTTTGGCGATCCTGGGATTAAAGGCGGTGGGGGGCTTTGCAGGGCTCACGGCGAAATTGCCCAATCCCGGCTACGCGCATACCTGGAAGTACATCTGGCATGCCAGCCAGAATCCCATGGGGATCAACTGGTTCGGTACGATCTTCGGACTGGGCTTTGTGCTTTCTTTCGGCTATTGGTGTACCGACTTCCTGGTGGTCCAGCGCGGCTTGGCGGCGAGGGACATGCCCTCGGCTCAGCGCACGCCTCTCATTGCGGCTGTCCCGAAGATGTTCTTTCCGCTGATGGTTGTTCTTCCCGGCTTGGTGGCCATTGCGCTTGACCCCCACCTGACGAAGTACCTCAACGGCCGGTATGACAACGCGCTGCCCGCCATGCTGGGCAAGTTCTATCCCTCGGGGTTGCTAGGCATCGGGCTGACCGCGCTGCTCGCCAGTTTCATGTCGGGCATGGCGGGAAATGTCACCGCCTTCAACACGGTTTGGACTTTCGACATCTATCAGACGCACGTGAACCCCGGCAAGCCTGACCGGCACTATCTGAATATGGGCCGTTTCGCAACGGTTTTCGCGGTGGCGGTGGGAATCGCCACGGCCTTCATCGTGCTGCGGTTCAACAACCTGATGGATTATCTTCAGCTCCTCTTCGCCTTCTTTAACGCCCCGCTGTTCGGCACCTTCCTGCTGGGAATGTTCTGGAAGCGCACCAGCGCCCATTCCGGTTTCTGGGGATTGCTTTGCGGGATTCTCGCCGCCGCCACCCACTACACCCTCTACCACTATCACGTGATTCTGTACCCCAGTGACATGGCGGCGAATTTCTATCAGGCGATTTGGGCTTTCTCGGTTTGTGTTGTGGTGACTCTTGTGGTAACCATGTTCACCGAGCCGCGCAAGGAAGAAGAGCTTGTGGGACTTGTGTACTCGCTGACCCCGAAGCCCAGAAACCAGGACTTGCCCTGGTATGAAAGGCCCGGCATTCTTGCCATTTGCATCCTTGCGCTCTGCGCGGTGTTGAATATCATCTTCTGGTGAAAACCATGGGTTTGGACATTCGCTTGCCGATCGGGATCATCTTCACCATTTACGGCGCCATTCTTATAATTTATGGCGCGGTGGCCGATCCGGCCATTTTCGTGAACTCTCTTGGAGTGAACATTGACATCTGGTGGGGCGCGGCGATGCTGATTTTCGGATTGGTCATGGGGACTCTCGCATTCAAGGCTTCGCATCGTAAGGTCTGATGACTGAACTCCGCTGGAATCCTACGGTTCGTGAATGGGTCTCAACGGCCTCCCATCGCCAGGACCGCCCCCAGATGCCGGAGGATTGGTGCCCCTTCTGCCCGGGCTCGGGAAGAGTTCCGGAAAACTACGACTGCTATATTTACCCCAACGATTTCCCCGCTTTCTCCATCCCACCCCCGGAGCCGGCCATCCAGGGCGACGACTTCTATCGCGTGGCGCGCTCGCAGGGCAAATGCGACGTGGTCCTTTACTCTCCGGACCATAATACTTCTCTGCCGCAGCTCTCGCTGGCCCACATCGTCAAGCTCGTGCGGTTATGGCGGGAGCGCTTTACCCAGCTCAAGGCGATGCCGGGTATTCGCTATGTCTTAATCTTCGAGAACAAAGGCGCGGTGATCGGCGTGACCATGCCTCACCCCCACGGGCAGATTTATGCTTTCCCGTTCATTCCTCCGCGCCTCCAAAGGGAAATAGCCACGGCGCGCGCGCACCAACGCGCCAAACGAAGATGCTTGTTTTGCGACATCCTCAAGAAGGAGCGTCGTGATGGGCGGCGCATTGTTGCCGAGAATGAAGCCTTCACCGCTTTCGTGCCCTTTTATGCGCGCTGGCCCTTCGAGATCCACATTTTCTCGCGCCGCCACCTCGGAACGCTGGAAGACTTTCGTCCCTCGGAAGAGCAAGCACTCGCCGAAATCCTGAAGTGGGTTACACTGAAATACGATAACCTTTATCAGATGTCGTTTCCTTACATGATGCTCCTCCACCAGTCGCCCACCCGAGGGAGGTTCCCGGAGTTCCATTTTCACATCGAGTTCTATCCCCCGCACCGAAGTAAAAACAAGCTGAAGTACCTGGCGAGCGTGGAGGCGGGCTCGGGAACATTCCTCAATGACTCGCTGGCGGAGGAAAAGGCTGCGGAACTCCGCGGCGTGCCACCAGTGCGGCGGGAGGAGGTCGAGCAGACACAATGATCGAGCAAAGCTTCCATGCAATCTACGGGACCAAGCCTGAAGTCGTGGTGCGCGCGCCGGGCCGCGTTAACCTTATTGGGGAGCACACGGATTACAACGACGGCTTCGTCTTGCCGGCGGCAATTGATCGGAGCATCTCATTCGCCGGCCGCAAGCGGGATGACCGGGTGGTGGGGGTGCATTCGCTCGATTTCAGTGCCTCGGTTGAATTCAGCCTGGACGATATCCAAAAGGATAGCAGGAATTCCTGGAGCAATTATGTTCGCGGGGTCTCGAAATACCTCGAGCAGGACGGCCATCAGCTCGCGGGGGCCGACATGGTTTTTGGCGGCAACGTGCCGCGCGAAGCGGGCCTCAGCTCCTCGGCGGCGGTGGAAGTGGGCACGGCCGCATTCTGGAAAAATCTTCTCCACCTCGATGTGGATCCGGTATATCTCGTCAAACTCTCTCGCAAGGCCGAGAACCAATTTGTGGGCGTTCCTTGTGGCATCATGGACCAGTTCATTTCCGCACTGGGGCGCGAAAACCACGCGCTCTTCCTCGATTGCCGCGATCTTTCCTACCGTCACGTGCCGCTGCGGGACAACGTGAAGATTGTCGTCTGCAACTCCGGCGTGAAACGCGCCCTGGCGCAGTCGGAATACGAGGTTCGCCTGAACCAGTGCCGGCAGGCCGTGGCTCAGATTGCTTCCACGGGCCTTGAGGTAAAGTCACTTCGCGACGTGGGGCCCGCGGACCTCGAGGCGGCGCGTTCGGTCCTCAGTGGGACTCTGTTTCGCCGTGCCCGCCACATCGTCACGGAGAACCATCGGGTTCTGGAGGCCGTCAAGGTTCTGGAATCCGGTGACATCGAGCGCTTTGGGCAACTCATGAACGCCTCGCACGAAAGCCTCCGGGACGATTACGAGGTCAGCTCCAAGGAACTGGATGTGCTGGTCGAGCTGGCGTGGAAACAACCGGGAGTCCTCGGCGCCCGCATGACCGGTGCGGGGTTCGGCGGTTGCACGGTTAACTTGGTCCGCGAGGACGCCGCTGAGGATTTCGCAAAGGCCGTCCGCCAGGGATATCAGGACGCCCTGGGCCTGAAGGCGGAAATATATATCTGCAAGGCTTCTCAGGGCGCACTGAGCACTTGATTTTGGATTTTAGATTTTGGATTTTGGATTAGTGAGGCTTGCTTATCGTTGACGAAGGCGATGGAAGTACATCTCACCCCCGACATGGAAAAGAAGCTCATCGACCTCGCAGGGCAGAGCGGACGCGGGATCGACGAGCTTTTGCGAGATGCATTGGTCGGCTATTTCGAGGAGTTGGCGCAGACGCGGGCCATGCTCAACAGCCGCTATGACGAGCTGAAGAGCGGCAGGGTGAAGCCCATTCCTGGCGACGAGGTTGAAGCCCACTTCCGCGAAAAGAGCGCCGCCGCGCGTCGTTCGCAGCCCGGTTCATGACTGGATACGATTTCCATCCGCAGGCCCGTCTTGATGCGGCATCCAAACCAGATCGAAAATCAGCCTGTTCAACGCAAGAAGCCGGATGTCAATGCCGTCGTTTTCCCGTAGCCATGCCTGTGCTCCTGTCAATCGCGTCCAGAGCCCCAGCTTGCTCAGGCCCGCAGGGCTTCCCATCAGTCAGCTCGCACGCCAAAGTCCCGTCGGACGAAGCCAAACCAAGCTTCTTTATTTTGGCCAAAGCTGGGTTTTTGCCCCGGGCCGCGAGCATCGCCTTGTTCAAACTCGCCACGTGCTGCGCCGAGCAACCCTTCCCGTCGTCGCCTATGCATTGCAATACGAGATTCCCTGAATTCGACTTGAACGAAGCCGCCCGTGCGGCGGACGCTGCGCGTGCGTGTTGCCCACAGGACTCCCCTAATCAAGCTATTGTCGGGTCATAAGGAGGTTCCCTATGACCCGTTTACGCAAAATGATGCTCGA
>Ga0326728_10000865_pt1 | contig 113779 bp, 94 predicted proteins | sample MB3enrmetagenome_FD_207602 | JGI IMG/M metagenome (GOLD analysis project Ga0326728, IMG submission 207602) | Lab enriched peat soil microbial communities from McLean, Ithaca, NY, United States - MB31MN | ecosystem: Environmental > Terrestrial > Soil > Wetlands > Peat | place: USA: New York... | reverse complement strand
GGTGGTTGCTGGCGAATATATAAGGCCCCTGGCAGTCCAGGTTCTCAGCCCCGGAAACGGAAACCCGCACCCCGGCCGCCCACAGGTTGAACTTTCCCCAGTTCTGGGCGATAAACGACGGCCAAGTGCGGCTCACAAAAGAACCTAATATGGCCAGGGACCCCAGAATCATGGTGGAAAAAAACAGCATGATATAAAAAAAAACCGATCTGAACAGCCTCATTTTTCACCGGTAATAAAGTGAATACGATCACAATTGAGGAATTATTTTTCACGCTATTTTCAACCTGTTACTGTAAACTGTTTCCAAATGGTAGTCAACCGGAGGATACGGCTGCATCTCCTATGACATCTGCCGTATTCCGGTGAGACGTCCGGTGGAGGAAAAAATCCCGTATGATTTCTTCGATTCTCAATTTCGTGATATATGGTATTGAAGAAAACTGGAAGTTCGCTGTTGAGAACGATTAGATGGAAAGGTGAGAAATGGCTAAAGGAACGGTCAATAAGGTTATATTAGTAGGAAGGTTGGGGGCTGACCCCGATATTCGCTACAGCCCAAACGGGGTTGCTGTCGCCAAATTCAACCTCGCCACCAACGATTACGTTTCAGCCGGGGAGGGCAACCGGGAGGAGCGAACCGAGTGGCATCGCATTGTAACATTCGGCAAAACGGCCGAATTCTGCGGTAACTACCTCGCAAAGGGGCGGCACGTCTATGTTGAGGGCAGTATTCGGACCAACCAGTGGGAAGATCCTCAAGGCCAGAAGCGTTACTCCACTGAAATAATCGCGCGGGAAATTCAACTGCTCGGAAGCGCCGAGGGCCAGGGGCAAGGGCAAAGCCAGGGATTTACAGGCGGCCAGAACCAGACGAGAAATCCCGCTCCGGCCGGACGATCCACAGTTGAAGAACTGCCCCCGGCGGTTGGGGCTCCCGATGACGACATTCCGTTCTAGCCTGATCTTCTAATAGCTGGAAAGCCGTCGCAAAACGCACAAGGCGCGGGGAAGACTACTCGTCAATTTCCTGTTCAGTGCTTCTCCGCGTCTGGTATCTGTTTCTGATGGCCTCTGCGTTCAATTTGATTCATTGCTCCCTCAAAAGGTGTTCGACTTCGTCCAGGAGCTGCAGGAATTCCTTTGACTGCCTGTACTGGTCGAGAGCCTTTTGATGCTGGAGCCATGTCTCCCATGTCTTCATCCAGAAAGAATTATGCCAGTAACACTCGGAATTCGCGCCGGTTCCTTCAACCTTGGCGCGGTATTCTTCATATTCCTGCCGGCATGTCTTGCAAAAGCCGTATGGAGCGGCAAACTTAGTGCATTCCTCCGCCTGTGATTCTATTTGTGCTCCGCATCTCGCGCATTTCACCACGCACCTCGTGCACTGAAAGATCTTGCGCAAGGCTTCGATCTTACGCTGGCGGATGGCGGTTTGGCGCTCCGACTTCAAATCCCCGGCTTTCTTGCCGAATTCAATGATGTCGGCCATCTTGCCCCTCACTTCTTCGCATCAAAGTTTTGATCACTGGCATCCGCGTTTTCCGAATCAACTGGAGCCGCATCCGCGTCACCCGCTCCGTTGTTCAGCTTGAAGAGCTGCTGGGCGAAGTCCATATAGACTGCCTGGGCATCTCTTTGCGCCTTTCTCTTCAGAAAGACGATCGGGTCGTGGAGAAATTTCTTTATTATCGATTCAGTAAGGATTTCAATCGACTCTTTTTCCTTGTCGGTCAAATCCGGAAGCTGGGCAAAAGTCTTTCTGATCTCGTTGCGTCTTATCGTTTCCGCTTTTTCCCGCACGGAAACTATCGTTGGGACTGCACTCAAGCTGTTCATCCAATTCCTGAACTTAAGGGTCTCCTCATCTATTATATGTTCGGCCGTTTTAGCCTGTTTAAGCCGCTCTTCTCTGTTCAGATCGATTATGCCCTGCAGATCGTCTATGTCATAAAGATAGACGTTATCGATCTCGTTAACCTTTGGCTCGATATCTCTGGGTACCGCTATATCGATGAAAAATAGAGGCTTGTTTCTCCGCTCCCGCATCCTGGACCTTACGTCCTGGTACCGAATCACCGGTTCTTGAGACCCTGTGGAGGAAACCACGATATCCGTTGTCTTGAGTTCCTCCAGAAACCGGTCGAATGAAACCGTCTCCGCCTTGAATCTGTCGGCCAGCTCCATTGCTCTTTCCAGCGTACGGTTGGCCACCACCATTCGGTGCACCCCCTGCCGGAGAAAATGCTCCGCAGCTAATTCCGCCATTTCTCCCGCGCCGATGAGGAGCACCCTCTTATCCCTTAGATCGCCGAAGATCTTCCTGGCAAGTTCGACCGCCGCATAGCTGACCGACACAGCGCAGGACCCGATACAAGTCTCGGTGCGCACTCGCTTTGCAACCGAAAACGACTTGTGGAGCAAGCGATTGAGTATCACTTTCACAGTTCTGTATTCGATCGCGTCCCGGTAAGCCTTCTTCAACTGGCCGAGTATCTGCGGCTCCCCCACAATCATCGAATCAAGACTGGATGCGACCAGAAACAGGTGCTTGACGGCCCCGAGGTCCTCATGGACATACAGGTACGAATCGAGCGGGACGGATGCAGCCAGCCCCATGTGAGTCTTCAGTGCCGCCTTTATTTCCCGTATGCCTTCATGAAGAGAATGGCAGGTAAACAGAAATTCCACGCGGTTACAGGTAGACAGAAAGACCAGTTCCTCTACGTGCTTCAGATGAGGGAGCATGTGCAGGGGATTCACTTCCTGACGGCAGGCCACTGCAAGCTGCTCCCGGATTTCCACCGGAGCCGTTTTGTGGTTCATGCCTAAAAGAACAATTCTGGACATCACACCTTACCTGAAAGAACCGAGTGGTGGCCGCTGAGCAGGAGGCCGGCGCCGAAAAATGTCAACAGGACCGCCGAAAAACCAATGATCGCAAGCCACGCCGCCCGGCGCCCCCTCCATCCTACGGCCAGCCGCTCATGAACCAGCACGGCGTATATAATCCAAGTGACCAGGGACAGTATCTCTTTAGGGTCCCAGTTCCAGGGTGAATGCCAGACGATGGCCGCATAAGCAAAGCCGGTAATCAGCCCCACGGTCATGAGAGGAAACCCCGACATGAGGCAGTAGTGAGCTATGGAATCCAGACGTTCCAATGAGGGCAGCCTCTCGTAGAGGAACCCGAAATTCTTTTTCTTTATATGTCTTTCCTGAAGGAGATACATAATGCCGACACTGAAAGCGAGCGCAAACAGTGCGTTGGCAACAAAAAGACTTCCCACGTGAATGACGACCCAGCCGCTCTTAAAAAGTTCGCTCTTGGGCATTACGTGCGCAGGCAGAAATGAAGACGAGAGCATGAATATCACTGCCAGCGGGGATACGAACGAACCCAGGATGCGGAGCTGCAACCGGAGTTGGAGGATAAGATAGGTTACTACGAATACCAATGCGAACAGGGAAAGCGCTTCCTGTATCGTGGTCACGGGCAGTCGCCCGGCGCTTACCGTACTCATCAGCACGGCGGCCGCGTGGAATAAAGCGCCGGCCAGCATCACCGTCCAGGAAATGCGGTGAAGCTGCTCCCGGTCCTTGAAAAGATAGACCAGGTATCCCGCTGTGGCAGTCAAATAGCAAAGCGTTGCAATTACCAGGAAAAGAGATTCCATAGATTCTCCCAGACGGCTTCTATTTCGTCTGCAGGCAAAACCGGGCGGCAGTTCTCGAGAACTGCTGAAAAAGCCTCCTCCCTGCGGCCCTGTTTCAACCATTCAGAAATGGGAGACTCCGCAAGCCTGGTAAATATCTCACGACTCCGCTTTTCGGATATCCCGCCGGATTTAAAGCGATCTCTCAACTGTCCGAGCAACCGGATTAGAAAATCCCACTCGGGACCTATTTCCATTTCCAGCTTCTGTCTGAGCAGCTTTGCAACCGCAGGACTGAGCCCTGAGGTAGATATGGCAATGTTTAAGGCGCCACGCTCGACAACAGAAGGAACGATAAATGACCCTGAATCGGGTTCCGTGGCCATGTTACACCAGACACCGAGTTTACGGGCATCTGCCGCAACGGCTTGGTTCAAAGCCTTGTCGCTTGTAGCGACAAACGCAAGACACACCCCCTGCAAGTGTGAACTCTCATAGCGAGCGCCGACCCAGGAAACCAGGCCCTCAGAGCGCTTCTCCTCGACCCAGGCCGAAAGTTCGCGGGCGACAACCCGTATTCTCGCCCCGTATTGGAGCAGGGTTCTGATCTTACGCTCACCAACGGCCCCGGCGCCCACCACAAGGCAGATCCGCCCCTCGATGGCCAGAAAAAGAGGGTAATAGCGGCCCGGTGTCTTTGTGCAATTTTCCATTGACGGTTTCGGTTTAAGAATATGGTTCCCATCGTCAGAACGTGCTCAATTTAACATTGAAACCCCATTTAAACAAGTATCGCAGGGACTCAGCGCAGAAGCCGGCATTCGCGGCTTGAGCGAGGCAATCCCGCGCACCGGCTCAGGGCGCCGCAGAAAAGCAGCGAGAGCAAAAAAATCAGAGTCAAAATAGGTGGAACAGGCGGAATGTATTGGACTAAAAGACAGGGGAGTCCCCCGGAATAGCTTTTCTTCGTGTCTTGCGTTTAGGTGGTTGGAATTTGAGGTTTCCTGTCAAGCCCTGCGGCAGGTCACGTAATCGGCCATGTCGTCAAGGATTTCTTTGACCGGACCTTCGGGGAAAACTTTAAGCGCCTCTTTTGCCCGCAAAGAGTGCATGGCGGCTTGGTTGTTGGTGTATTTGATCCCGCCGGTACGTGCTACGAGGTTTCTGATTTCGATCATGTCTTGAGCCGGAATTCGGTCGGCGCTGAAAATCTGCCTGACCCTGAGCCGCTCGGCAGCTTTTGAGTTTCGCAGAGCATAGATGAGCGGCAGGGTTGCTTTGCCTTCCTGGAGATCGTTTCCGACCGGTTTCCCGAGTTCTTTCTCCTCACCGGTGAAATCCAGCGTGTCGTCAATCAGTTGGAAAGCGATGCCGATGTGGTGCCCGTAAGCCTTGAGAGCGTTCTCTTCGGTGGCTCCGGTGCCTCCCAGAATGGCTCCTATCTGGCATGCCGCGCTTATGAGAACGGCTGTTTTTCTGGTAATTACCTCAAGGTATTCATCCTCGGTAATTTCAAGATTCTCCGAGTTGATCAGTTGAAGGACTTCTCCCTCGGACATCTTGGTAGTGGCTTCGAGCAGCACCTGGAGAATCCTGACGTCCCGGTATGTGACCGCCATCTGTATGGATCTGGAATAAAGATAGTCTCCGACCAGCACAACGGCGGCATTTCCCCAGACCATGTTTGCCGCTGGTTGGCCTCGCCGGAATTCGCCATGGTCGACAACATCGTCGTGAAGCAGGGCTGCCGCATGCAAAAACTCAAATACCACGGCCAGCGGGACGTCGTTGCCCTGCTGATATCCGCAAAGTCTGGAGGACAAAATCATGAGGAGGGGGCGCAGCCGCTTGCCGCCACTATCCATTATATAGCGGCCCACCCGCGAAATCAGGGGAATGTCCGAGTCTATCAGGTGCCTTATTTCTTCTTCGATCCGCACCAGATCAGGACCGACTTGGGCGTAAATCTTCTCCTTGAGGTTTCCCGGACCGGGTGGCATGAAGTTGGGAAGGGCGGAAACGTCCACTATGAGAACCCGCAATTTGTTAATGAAAATCTGCCGCTTTTTCCTGTTTTCATCGGGCCGGCGGCATAACGTTCAGTTAAATAACGAAAAAATCGCGCTCTGTCAAAGCGTTTCGCTTCTGGCGGAATATAGATGCCTGAATTGAGCCGGTTTCAGTATGTTAACAACGAATGCCAAGAAAAAAAGAGCGCTCGAAAGCGCTCCTTCATGGCTTATTAGTAAATACAAACAAAGGCGGCGCAAGTAGTATTGTAATTTTCGGAAGATCGAAATCCGCCTTCGTCTCTAAACTGCCGGCTCAACACTAACAGCTAAAGAAGCCTTTATGCACTCTATCTTTCCGACAGCTCCACAAGAACCCCGAAGGTCGACTTGGGATGCAAGAAGGCGATCTTGGCCCCGCCGGCGCCTTTGCGCGGTTTTTCGTCGATCAGTCTGACCCCTTTTGCCTTGAGCTCTTCGAGGGCTTTCTCCAGATTGTCGACACGGAAGGCAATGTGTTGAACTCCCTGTCCTTTGGCTTCGATGAATTTCCCGATCGGACCATCGGGGGCGGTCGATTCGAGAAGCTCGAGTTCGGTATCTCCCACCGGGAAGAATGCCGTCGTCACTTTTTGCTCGGCAACGGTTTCGCTTCCGAGGTGCTCGATGCCTAGTACATCGCTATACAACTTTTTCACTTCGTCGATGCTGCTTACCGCAATACCGATATGGTCAACTTTGAGTATCTTCATGACGCCTCCTTCTTGGGTTTGGAAATGGAAAGCCACTCGCTGATGATTTCGCGCATCAAGGTATATGGGTCTCGCTTCCTCTCCATTAGTTCCTCGACAGCGGTGTCGAGCCGTCCGTCCTGCTCCAGCTGTTCCCGGATGATCCGAAAAAGTTCTCCATGGATCATTCTCAGTGTTTCCGTGCGGGTCCGCTCGCGCCTCTTTTCAGAAAACATGCCGGAATCGAGCAGATATTTGCGGTGCGCCTCTATGGAGAGCCATAGCTCATCTACGCCTATATCTTCGACGGCAACGGCCTTATTCACAGGGGCTGACCAGCTACTATGCTTGATATGGGCATCGATTTCAAGCCTCGAGCAAACTTCGTTGCAGAGCTGATCTGCGCCCTGTTTGTCAGCCTTGTTTACAACGAATACGTCGGCTATTTCCATGATGCCGGCCTTCATGCTCTGTATAGCATCGCCGAGGCCGGGAACCAAAACGAGACAGGTCGTATCGGCAATGCCGATTATGTCGATCTCATCCTGTCCCACGCCAACGGTTTCTATTATGATTATGTCCTTGCCGAAAGCGTCCAGGACCTTTACCACGTCTCCCGTGGCTTTGGACATGCCTCCGAGAAATCCCCGGGTGGCCATGCTTCGGATATAGATTTCGGGATCATTGCTGAGTTCGCTCATGCGGACCCTGTCTCCCAACAATGCGCCACCGGTAAAGGGGCTTGAAGGGTCCACAGCAATGATTCCGATCTTGAGGCCGCTCCTGCGAATGACGCGCGCCAGCTTGTCCGTGAGAGTGCTTTTCCCGGCCCCCGGTGACCCGGTAATTCCGATTACGTACGCTCTACCCGTGTGCGGGTAAAGTTTCGCCATGCATTCGTAACCCCTGGGATCGTCGTCCTCCAGCCAGGAGATAAGACGCGCGGCCGCCCGGGGAATGCCTTCCAGAACTTGGGCCGCCAAATCAACGGGCATAGTGGTTCATTCCTTTCAGGGCGAAAACTTTTGGAACCCGTCCGCATTTGCGGGCGGGTTCCTCTACTTGTTCCGGCTATTCAGTCGAACAAAAAATACCTCGAACTGAGCCGTTTATTTAACGTTGACGTACGTTCTTCTGAATGAAACTGACGATTTCGCCGGTATTCGTGCCAGGCCCGAAAATAGCGGCCATGCCTGACTTTTTCAGAAAATCGTAGTCTTCCTCGGGGATAATGCCGCCGCCTACCAGCAGCACGTCTTTGAGCCCCTTCGCCTTAAGGAGTTCTACGACCCTGGGGAAAAAGTAGTTGTGAACGCCGGAGAGGCTGCTCATGCCGACAACGTCCGCGTCTTCCTGCTCGGCTGCCGTAACGATCATCTCAGGGGTCTGGCGCAGTCCGGTGTAGACAACTTCCATACCCGCCTCGGCAAATATCCTTGCCAAAAGCTTGGCGCCGCGGTCGTGTCCGTCCAGACCGGGTTTTGCCATTATCATCTTTATTTTTTTAGCCATGGAATTTTCCTCCACTATAGCTGTGTCTTAACTGTTTGGGACCAGTCTTATACGAATTCTTTCGGCCGGTACTCACCAAATACTTCGCGCCACACGTCGCATACCTCGCCTAGAGTGGCTTTGGCTTTAACGGCATCGATAACAGCCGGCATGACATTTTCGCTCGTCTTGGAAACTTCGCGCAGTTTGTCCAGGGCCGCTTTCCACTTTGCCTGGTCTCTTGACGCGCGGAACTTCTTCAGTTCGACGGCCTTAGCTTCGCCAACTGACATGTCGATCTTGAGAAGACCGGTTGGAGGAGGCTCTTCCATGGTGTATTTGTTTATGCCAACGTAAACGCGCTCACCGGACTCGATCTCTTTCTGGAACCGGTAGGAGCTGTTCTGAATCTCTTTCTGGATGAAGCCCTGCTCGATTGCCACCAGCGTTCCGCCCATTGCGTCGATCTTCTTGATGTAATCGTCGATCTCGGCTTCTATCTTGTCGGTCATGTTCTCGACATAGTAGCAGCCGGCAAGCGGGTCGATGGTGTCGGTTGCGCCGCTTTCCTCGGCAACGATCTGCTGGGTGCGCAGGGCAATGGTGACCGCCTGCTGCGTGGGCAGACAGAGAGCTTCGTCATAGGAGTTGGTATGCAGCGACTGTCCTCCGCCAAGAGCCGTGGCGTAAGTCTGCAGACCAACACGAACGATGTTGTTGAGCGGCTGCTGAGCCGTAAGAGTGACGCCGCCGGTCTGTACATGGTAGCGCAGCATCATCGAGCGCGGGTCTTTTGCCTTAAAGCGGTCGCGCATGACCTTTGCCCAATACCTGCGGCCTGCGCGGAACTTGGCGACTTCCTCGAGTACGTTCGTGAAAGCGTTGAAGAAAAAGCTCAGCCGTCCGGCGAAGGCATCGACGTCCATGCCGCGATCGACGCAGGCCTGCGCGTAAGCGATACCGTCGGCGATCGTGAAAGCCATTTCCTGGGCGGCCGTGGATCCCGATTCACGGATATGGTAGCCGCTGATGCTGATCGTGTTCCACCTGGGGACTTTTTTCTGGCAGAAGTCGATCAGGTCGACCGCAAGTCTGATGGTCGGCTTGGGAGGATAAATATACTGGCCGCGGCAGATGATCTCTTTCAGAACGTCATTTTGCACCGTTCCGGCGACCTTGTCCCAGGGCACGCCCTGCTCATCCGCAATTGCCAGATACATGGCAAGCAGTACTGTGGCCGCTGCATTGATGGTCATCGAAGTGCTGACCTTGCCCAAATTGATCTGATCAAAAAGGATCCTCATATCATCGATGTGGTCGATCGCCACACCGACCTTGCCGACTTCGCCCATTGAAAGCGGATGGTCCGAGTCGTAGCCGGCCTGTGTCGGAAGATGGAAAGCAACACTGAGGCCGGTTTGTCCCTGGCCCAGGAGATAGCGGTAACGCTCATTGGTGCCCTTTGCATCTCCAAATCCCGCGTACTGGCGCATCGTCCAGTAGCGGCCGCGGTACATGGTAGGCTGCACGCCCCGGGTGTACGGAAACATGCCGGGGTAGCCGAGGTCGCGGTCGTAGTCGAGCCCTTTAACATCCAAAGGCGTATAGAGCCTCTCGACCGGAGTCCCGGAAATCGTGGTAAAGACTGGCTTTGCTTCGGGATTCTTCGCGAGTGTCTTTGCAACAGGTCCCTGGTCCCATTTTTCTTTACCAGCTTGAATTTTTTCAAGTACCTTCTCGTCAAACATAAGTACCCTCCTCAACGGCGAAATTCCACACGACACCCCGCTGGTTGCATCAGCGGGATCTGTTAAAAAGAAGCACGAACCGCAATAGAGTTCGGCCACCCTTGGCCATTTTTCCGGATGGAGAAAAATGAACCCGAGCCGGAACAATTAGTAGAAAGGGTTGGAAACAAACACATACAACACCAGCCCCGCCTGGCCGCAACAGAGAGGGCAGGTGAATAGTGAAAATACTCTCAACGTCTCCTATAGCAGCAGTTCCGCTGTGGGTCAATATCAATCGATATCGGGTTCCTGAAAAAAAGGCGAATGCCCGCCGCGCAGTTTGAACAAAACCGCAGGGATTTGCCGGGGTGGTATTATAGTCGGGAAAAGTCCGGTTCAGATGTCGAAAAATGGCAGGTAAGTGCCGAATTTGACGGTTCGGTGTCGGACCGTCTCACTGCTCATCACTGGTGCTTCTCCCCTATATTTTCGAAAAAACTTAAATTTTTTGTCACTTGGAACAATTTTGTCTTGACGGATTGTGAAAATATGTCTTATCATCTTTCCCGTTGAGACTACCCCGTTCTCTTACTCTTTCGCCCCCGGAGGAACAGCCCATGCTTGCATTTGCCAAGACCATGGAAAGCCCGTGCAGAAGCTGTGAATACATTCACCAGGATAAGGATGAATGCGCCAAGAACTGCGACAGGTTAAGCACCTTCCAGGCTGCAATCCTGCGACATGATGAGATCAGCATCAAGAACTTCCAGATCCGGTCTTTGCCGGCAAAAAAGGCCGTATAACGGGCAGACCAAGAAACAGAGTCTAAACAGCTAAAGGCGGCATCAGCCGCCTTTAGCTGTTTGCGGGTGTAGCAATTGCTTTGGCTATAGGCCTAAATGCTCCCTGTTCTATGCCATCACACCTGTAAAGATAGCCCGGCGGCCCTTTCCAGTATCCCGGTTTTCTGAAGCCACTCCATGCTCGAAGAAACGATGAATGGACCGTTCAGCAGGTCCCTCTTATTATAGACAAAAGGTTCTCCTGACAGACCTACCATAATGCCGCCCGCGGCTGTCACGATCGCCTGACCTGCGGCCGTGTCCCATTCCCAGGTGGGTCCGAACCTCGGATAGAAATCGGCCTCGCCGGCAGCTACGGCGCAAAACTTGAGTGCGCTCCCGCGATTTATGATCTCGTGGGCTGGAATCAAAGACAATAGCTCCTCGAGCCCCGCCCCCGGATGAGAACGGCTTCGCACAATCCTCACCGGCCCCGCTGCCGGGATTCTGGCGACTTCGATTCTCCTGCGGCCGTTTTCCGAAATTTCCCAGCATCCCTCACGTACATCCGCCAGGTACATCAGGTTTGCAACCGGGATGTGGATAATCCCCGCCACAGGCGTCCGATTTTCGACCAGGGCTATGTTAACGGTAAATTCACCGTTTCGTTTCACAAACTCCTTTGTTCCGTCGAGTGGGTCCACAAGCCAGAACCGCTCCCAGTTCCTCCTGATATCGAAGGACACATCCCGGCCCTCTTCAGAAAGAACCGGAATCTCGGGGTAGCGGGACCGCAGGGAGTCGGCTATTATCCTGTGCGAACGCGTGTCGGCAAGCGTAAGGGGTGAGTAGTCGTCTTTGCGCTTTACCTCGAAATCCGTGTCGTAGACCTCCAGGATGGCTCTGCCTGCCTCTCTGGCAATGCCGGCGATAAAATCAAAATCGAACATCGAGCAAACCCTTTCAGCGGTGAATCCAATGAAAAGCATGTCAGGCCATGACAGCCTTAAAGCCCGGCCACCAGTTTACAGCTCACCCGTACAGCTCACCCGCAAATCACCTCTGCGCATTCAGGAACAGGCTTCTAATCAGTTCGAAATGATTCCTGTGATTGCGGATTTTCCACCATACCTCTCCCCTCCGGATGTTTTTCCATGCGACGCCGGCCGTTCGGTCCTCATTGGACAACAGCCGTGCAATGTTGTCTATGCCTGCCCCGGCAAATCTTCCGCTGTCAGTGCCTCCAAGCCACATCTCTGAATCGCACACGGTCTCGGACCACGAAAAAGGGTCCGATATCAGGATCTGAGCCCCGACCGGTCGCGCAACGCGGCTTGCTTCCCCGATGTGTCTGAGCGGGTGCGCTATTTTGTCTAACAGATTCAGAGACGCCACGCAGTTGAAACATCCGGAGCGAAACGGCAGCGCGGCGGCATCGGCAACCAGGAATTCCAGTCTTTCGGGGTCAAACTCCGGGGGCAAAACAAATGTCCGGTCAGAGAAAATCATCCCTTCTTCCCTGACGCGGAAGGTCAGCCCGCGTTCCCGCATTATACGCCTGGCCGTTCTGACAAAATTCTCGGAAAGATCCACCCCGATGACGAAGTCAAACTTCCGCGTCATTTCAAACGAAAACCTGCCGGTCGCGCACCCGGCGTCAAGACCCGTGCCTGAAGCCGGAGAGAGCTGTTCCGCCCATCGAGTATAAGCATCGCTTGAGTCCGGGTCGTCAAAAAGATCGGCGTAATGGCTCCAGAGATAGGCGGACAAAAAGCCCGGCTCCTCGTAGCGCCGACCTTCCCCCGTCAGCCTGTCGTCCCTGGCCGCCAGACCAGCGACCCCTTTGTCAATCCGATATGCCTGTCCGCATCGGCCACACTCCAGAACGCCTTCATCTATTTCGCCGCCTTGAATTTGAGCGCGCTCCAGGCTTAGTTGCGCCTCTTCGGGCAGACAGGCAGGGCATACCAGGTATTTAAGGGTCTTCAGTTTCATAGCGGGCGGCATGTGCTTTCGATTGGAACAGCGGATCGGACACGGAAACCACGCGATGAATGAACAACAAGATCAGTATTAGCGGAAAGCTTTCACGTTCTCCTCTTTTCCGTCCTGCTGGCCGCGGTCGGCGCAATCGCCTGCGCGAACGCATTCACACCGCTTCCGCATTTTGTGTCCCGGTGAGGCGTCCTGGTAAATTGCTATTGTGCCTCGAGCTACTGCCCCTCTCCTATTTGCTCGACGTAGATAAGCTCGGGTTTTTTAAGGATTATGCGAGTGTCCGGCGGAACAGATTCGGTTAGCCAGACGTTGCCGCCTATTATCGATCTTGCCCCTATAACCGTATTTCCACCTAAGATGGTCGCCCCCGAATATATGATTACATCATTCTGAATGGTCGGATGTCGCTTCTTGTTCCTCAATTGCTCGCCCGCATCGCGCGGGAGTGAAAGTGCCCCGAGCGTCACACCCTGGTATAGTCTCACGCGGTCGCCGATCTCAGTGGTTTCGCCGATGACGACCCCGGTGCCGTGATCGATAAAGAAACTCTCTCCGATATGAGCGCCGGGGTGGATGTCGATTCCGGTCGCGCTGTGAGCGTATTCACTGATTATACGGGGGATGAAGGGAATTCTTTGCTCCCACAACTGGTGGGCCATTCGGTAGACTGTCACGGCAAAAAGGCCCGGGTAGCTGAAGATTATTTCGTCATAACTCTTGGCCGCCGGGTCGCCCTGGTACGCGGCACGTACGTCGCTGGCCAGCATCAGCCGCAAAGCGGGAAGATCGCGCATGAAACTGATGGTCGCCTTCTGGCCCAATTCGTCGCATTGTACGCAGGGAAGGTTGTGGCGTATGCAGTCATGGCGCAACGCAAGGGCTATCTGTGTCGACATGAGTTCGAAAAGGGCGGTTGCCTCCTGGCCGAAGTAGTAGCCGAGATTGAACTTCTCGAGCCGGCTCCTGATGAAATATCCAGGGTAGAGCAGCCTTCTGACCCGGTCTACTATGTCAACCACGGCTTCTCTGGATGGTATCGGCTCGGGTCCAACGTGGTCAAAGCACTCGCCGTTAGCGCAGGAGTTGACCAGGTTTTCGACAATGGAAGGTATCTCCTCTCGAAATTGCCGGTCAGTCTCAATCTCTGTCTTGCAGCGATCGAATATAAGTTTGTCCTCCATGATCCTTCCTTTAAACAGGGCGATTCACGCTAAGCCGAACAGAATGGCTGCCCCGCGGACGTCTGCGGGCCGGGTCGCCCCGGTATTGACTGTGAGTTTCGGGCAGTGTGCAACGCCATGCATTTCATTTAAGATCCCCGTACAGAAAAATCACGTCTTCAGTTCTGATCGGCTCCAAAAAAAGAGCCGGTCCGTTGAAAGAGCGGGCCGGCCTGTCACAGGAAAGAATTTCGCCGGAGTCATGCTTCCTGACATGCCTGGGCGCCCATTTTCCAGTATGGGGACATGTTCCTCAGAGTATCGATTATGGGTGGCAGCTTGTCCAGTACGAAGTCTATTTCCTCAACCGTATTGTAAACGCTCAGGCTGAACCTGATTGAGCCGTGCGCCATGGTGAAGGGTACGCCCATTGCTCGCAGCACGTGAGAGGGTTGAAGCGATCCCGAGGTGCATGCTGATCCTGATGATGCGCAAATGCCGAATTCATCCATCATAAGCAGGATGCCTTCGCCTTCGACATATTCGAAACTGATGTTCGAAGTGTTGGGAAGGCGATTTGCCCTGTCACCGTTTACCTTGGTGCTGGGCACCGTTTTCAGAATAGTATTTTCGAGCCTGTCTCTCAAATCCTTCACAAAAGTGTTCTCACAATCCATGTTCTTTTGGGCAAGCTCAGCGGCTACTCCAAGGCCGATTATGCTTGGAGTGGCTTCCGTTCCGCCCCGTCGTCCACGCTCCTGATGACCCCCGATGAGAAAAGGCGAGAACTTGGTGCCTTTGCGCAGATACAGCACACCTATTCCTTTGGGAGCATGGAGCTTGTGACCCGAGAGTGAAAGCATGTCGATTTGCGATTTCGACAGTTCGATAGGGATTTTCCCAACAGATTGAACCGCGTCTGTATGGAAAAGTATGCCTCGTTCCCGTGCCATTTCCGCTGCTTTTTGGATGGGAAAAATCACTCCCGTCTCGTTGTTTGCCCACATCAGGGTCACAATTGCCGTATCCGGCGTCAGCGCCCGTCTATATTGGTCAATATCAAGCCGCCCGTCGCTGTCAACGGGCAGTTCGGTCACACGGTATCCCTGCGTGGCCAGATGGGCGCAAAGAGCACGTACCGCCGGATGTTCCACTCTGCTGGTCACGATGTGCCTTTTGTCCGGATAGCTCGCAAGGGCCGAGCGGATGGCCGCGTTGTCGCTTTCAGAGCCGCAGCTCGTAAAAATGATCTCGTCAGGAGAAGCGCCTAAAAGAGCCGCAACCTGCTCGCGTGCTCTCCTGACCTGCTTCATTACCTGGCCCCCGAACGAATGCATGCTCGAGGGATTTCCATAAAGTTCATGAAAATATGGAAGCATGGCCTCCAAAACTTCAGGGGCCACCTGCGTGGTCGCATTATTGTCCAGATATACAGGTTTCACGCCGATACCTCCTCAACAACGAGATCCGGCCAGACAAGCTCCCGAAGCTTCACTTCAACGAAATTCTTGAGCGTCTGGTTAGACGCCTGGCAGGATGCGCATGCTCCCCGCGTTGCAACCAGTACACGATTGCCAACAACGTCCACCAGTTCGATGTCTCCGCCGTCGTGTTTCAGGGCAGGCCTGATCTCCCGCTCCAGGGTTTCTTCTATCATCTTGATCTTCTTTATGTTGGACAGCTTTGGCCTTTCAGCCGGAGCCGCGCTCATCCCGGACAGCACCCTGTCGATTATTTCCTGGATGATCGGGTGGCAGTTGCCGCAGCCCCCTCCCGCCTTGGTGTAGTTGGTAACTTCTTCAACCGTCCTGAGGCGATTTTCGCGAATGGCCCGCTCAATTTCTTTCTCTGTTACCCCGAAGCATTCGCAAACTATTTTGTCCTCTTCCGCCTTTTCCGGAGCCCCCTTGTAGAATGAAATTGCCTGCTCCAGGGCCTCTCGGCCCAGAACCGAGCAATGCATCTTTTCCTGAGGCAATCCGCCCAGATAGTTGGCTATGTCCTGGTTCGTGACCTTTGCGGCTTCCTCAACCGTCATGCCTCTGATCATTTCAGTCAAGGCCGAAGCAGAAGCTATCGCGCTGGCGCATCCGAACGTTTTGAATCTGGCATCTTTTATCCTGCCGTTCTCATCGAGCTTGAAAGTGAATTTTAGCGCATCGCCGCATGCGATCGAACCCACCTCCGCGATTCCGTCGGCATCTTCGATCTCCCCGACGTTTCGGGGATTGAGAAAATGATCTTTAACCTTATCAGTGTAGTCCCACATGAAGGCTCCTCCAACTACCTGTTGATATTTTCACGCTAACTGAGACCAGCGCTTCAATCATTTGCGATGAAAGGCCGGCTTTGCGAAACCAGTGGCGTCCTCAAAACACGGTCTGGCGGAAATCTATCCGGCTCAGACGTAATTATAACAATTGTTAGTAGAGAACCATGGTAAAATAATACATTCATATGGGTTTTGAACTCGAAAAAACAGCTTTTATAAAAAATTTCATTCTAACAACAAAACGATCTGTTTAAAATATCTAAAATCGGAACTCCCTATGGGAGCCGCTAATCCGCAAAACTGCAATATGTCTGCTATGCTGACTTTTTTCTTGACAAAACCGATTCCCGTAATTTAGCCTTAAGCTTCTGGTTCCATGCGCTGTTCCTGTTCAGATTCCGCAGTTTAGACGGCCGCTTGCTCAATTCCGATCTTTTCTTTCTAGTTTTCGAGAAATCCTGATGCCCAATGCGAGCCGGTTTGATCTGATAAACCGGACTGAAGTGAACGTTAGGAAATCCTTGACCTGGTTCTGAAAGCATGGGTTTTAACCAAACAAAAGGGGATGGAGGCCAAATCTACAATGCCTTACGACGCAACGAAAATGAAAGACTGGCAGATATCTGAAGCGGCTGAAGCCAATATGCCGACGCCATGGGAGTTTCAGGAGAAACTGGGGCTCCAAAAAGATGAAATCCTTCCAATGGGCCGGCTCTGTAAACTCGATTTCATGAAGATAATGGACCGGCTGAAAGATCGTCCCGATGGGAAATACATCGAGGTGACGGCAATCACCCCAACTCCTCTCGGGGAAGGCAAAAGCACGACTTCCTGCGGCCTGATGGAGGGGCTCGGGAAACGGGGCAAAAATGTGGGCGGGGCTCTCAGGCAGCCTTCCGGCGGTCCGACCATGAATATCAAAGGGACGGCGGCTGGCGGCGGCAACTCGCTCCTCATCCCGATGACCGAGTTCTCGATGGGCCTCACCGGCGATATCAACGACATCATGAATGCCCACAACCTGGCGATGGTGGCATTGACGTCGCGCATGCAGCACGAAAGAAACTATAGTGACGAGCAGCTTCAGCGTCTTACCCGGATGAGGCGTCTCGACATAGATCCAACCAGGGTCGAGATGGGATGGGTCATGGATTTCTGCGCCCAGGCGCTTCGTAACATTAACATCGGTTTGGGCGGCAGGATGGACGGCTTCATGATGCAGTCCAAATTCGGAATTGCTGTCAGCTCGGAACTGATGGCCATCCTTTCAATCATAAACGATCTGGCCGATCTGAAAAAAAGGTTGAATGAAATAACCGTGGCGTTCGACAAGCGCGGAAAACCGGTTACCACGGGTGACCTCGAGGTTGGAAACGCCATGACTGCCTTCATGAGAAACACGATCAATCCCACCCTGATGTGCACGGCGGAGTATCAGCCCTGTATGGTCCATGCCGGTCCGTTTGCCAATATAGCTGTGGGTCAATCATCGATCATAGCCGACCGTGTGGGTCTGAAACTCTTTGATTACCATGTGACGGAGAGCGGTTTTGCCGCGGACATCGGATTCGAGAAGTTTTGGAACGTGAAATGCCGCTACAGCGGTCTCACCCCTCACGTATCGGTCCTCACGACGACTATTCGCGCACTCAAAATGCATGGCGGCGGTCCAAAAGTTGTCGCCGGCCTTCCGCTTCCCGAAGACTATACCAAAGAGAACCTGAGCCTGCTTGAATGCGGTATTCCGAATATGGTTCACCACATTAATACCATTCGCAAGTCGGGAATCAACCCGGTCGTCTGCATCAACGCTTTCCATACGGACACCAAGGATGAAATAGCCTTGGTCCGCAAGCATGCCGAAGCCGCAGGCGCGCGCTGCGCGGTGTCGGAGCACTGGGCCAAGGGCGGTGATGGAGCGCTGGAATTTGCCGACGCGGTTGTCGAAGCATGTGAGCAAACCGATAACAATTTCAAATTTCTCTATCCTGTGGAAACGAAGTTGAGGGACCGTGTCGCCCTTGTTGCGAAAGAAGTTTATGGCGCAGACGGTGTCCTCTGGACTGCTGAAGCCGAGGCAAAAGCCAAGATGCTGGAGGCCGACTCGAAGTATGACGATTACACAACCATGATGGTCAAGACGCACCTGAGCCTGACCCATGAGCCGGCCGTCAAGGGTGTGCCGAAAGGCTGGACACTCCCGATCCGTGACGTGCTTATCTACTCAGGGGCAAAGTTTCTGTGTCCGTGCGCAGGTACTATCAGCCTCATGCCCGGGACCTCCTCAGATCCGGCGTTCCGCAAGGTGGACGTGGACGTAAAGACCGGAAAGGTCACGGGCCTGTTCTAGCCTGTTACCGGACGCCCGGCGCCGGATACCGGGGGGCCAAAGGCAGGTTTTGTCAATTATTCATCATCCGGGGACCGGCTTCCAAAAACGGAGGTATCAAATGTCTGCCAAACTGCTTAAAGGGGCTGAGGTGGCCAAGGAGATTCGGGCCGAACTCAAGGCTGAAGTCCAACAGATGCAGGAAAAACATGGGGTCGTGCCGGGTTTGGTGACTATCCTGGTCGGTGAGAACCCTGCTTCAATGAGCTATGTTAGAGGAAAACAGAGCACCGCTCACGAACTCGGGTTCTTTTCGATTCAGGATAATCAACCCGTGGATTTGAGCCAGGCTGACCTGTTGAAACTCATAGATAAGTACAACAACGACCCGAAAATCGACGGAATTCTGGTCCAGTTGCCTCTTCCCAAGCACATTAACGAAAACAAGGTGCTTCTGTCGATAGATCCCGGGAAGGACGTTGATGCTTTTCACCCGGTAAATGTCGGAAAACTGATGATAGGCGAGCCGGATTATCTCCCGTGCACCCCCGCGGGAATTCAGGAGCTGCTTGTACGATCCGGGACGAAGATCTCAGGAGCTGAAGTCGTGATCGTCGGGAGGTCCAATATCGTCGGAAAGCCGATCTCGATGATGCTCATGCAGAAGGCCGATGGCGCAAACGCAACCGTAACCGTCTGTCATACCCGGACGAAGGATGTAAAGGAGCATTGTCTGCGTGCGGACATCCTGATAGTGGCTGCGGGAGTGACGGAGTATGTCAAGGGAGACTGGATCAAGCCGGGCGCCGTCGTAATCGACGTTGGAGTGAACGAAGTGGGAAAAACGGCTGACGGCAAGCGAATTCTCAAGGGAGATGTCGCCTTCGAAGGAGCCTCCGAAAAGGCGAGCGCCATTACGCCGGTCCCGGGTGGAGTGGGACCGATGACGATAACAATGCTCATGAAAAACACCGTGCGCGCCTGCAAGGTGCACCACGGCATCAGCTAGCTGTTTGGCGTGGGGTGCTAAACGCTGCGAGGCTCCCCACGCCATTTCCTCCTCGACGCTTTTCATCTGAATTCATCGATCGGCCAAGACCGATGCGTCAAAATTTTTTTAGGATCGGCCGAAGGTGGTAATTATTGCCGACGTCAAACCGATTGTTGCCTAGCTTTTGAGTCCTTTGACATTGCGCAATTTCGCTAATGTAATCCACTGTAATGACAAGAACTAACTGGTTGAACTCCCTTAATAATCCCCTCCTGTTTTATTCATCATAAACCCTGATGTCAGCGTCAATTTCCATACGGTCTGTACCGGGGACATGCGCTCCTCCATACCCTTCGTCTTGGTTCAGTGGGCCTTGCATTTTGCACAACGTGAGTGGGGTTTTATGCCTACGCTTCTGTAGTCAAAAGCATACAGATAAGTGGAAATTGCTCACGGAATTGGGATTTCATAAATTTGGGTAATTCATAATTGGAATTCTTAAGCCTGAAACCATTTTACGGAATGCCTTCAGGGATTTAATCACGCCCGGCAACTTAATGAGCACAATTGGTATCCATTTTGCACACCATCACCGCAGGACACACATCTCAATAAACTGAAGACATAGGGAAGACAAGGAGCGCAGACAAACCGGCCCAAAAACCGGTCGTGGCCAGCGACGGCCACAGGTTGGGAGGGGGGTAGGTTTGCTGTGTGGGCCCGCTGCCAGGCGGGCGCCCCGAAGCTTTCCAGAACTGCCTCGGGCCATAAGGATTTTAAAATGTTCCGATCTTTTTCATCAAATAAAACCAGCTTGTTTCGACCTCTTTGGCTAAGTTTAATTCTGGTTGCGCTGTTGACCCTTGCTTCGATGACCTCGGCGCAGCACGCCTACTCCCAGACTGCCAATGCAGAGGTCGGATGGACCGCGGACACAGGCAGCGTTACGGGCTATACGGTTTACTACGGTCCATCTTCCTGTCAATCGACCGGTAACTACCCGAACAGTGTCAATGTTGGGAATGTGACATCATATACAATCGCGAATTTGGCCGGACCGACCCAATACATATCCCTCCGGGCCTACAACAGCAGCAATGTATTCAGCGGGTATGCGTCGGAATTGGTCGTAGAGCAGGTCACGGCGAGTGCAGGCACGGGCGGAACGATATCTCCGTCCGGGACTTTTTTCGTAACGGAGGGAGCAAGCCAGGCGTTCACTGTCACTCCGTCTTCCGGCTACACTGTTTCCTCGGTGACTGTTGACGGAACGTCCGTCGGAGCGGTGACCTCCTACACATTGTCCAATATCCAGGCCGGCCATACCGTTCAGGCCACCTTTACCGCCCAGGCGCCCACTTCATACACAATCACGGCGAGTGCGGGCACCGGCGGGACCATTACTCCGTCGGGCTCGGTCTCTGTGAATTCGGGGGCGAACCAGACCTTTACCATAGGCGCAAACTCGGGTTACCAGATATCCTCCGTAACGGTAGACGGCGCCTCGGTGGGCGCGGTCACGACCTACGCGTTCACCAATGTGACAAAAACCCACACCATCTCTGCCGCCTTCACGCCCACTTCATACACAATCACGGCGAGTGCGGGCACCGGCGGGACCATTACTCCGTCTGGCTCGGTCTCTGTTAATTCGGGGGCGAACCAGACCTTTACCATAGGCGCAAACTCGGGTTACCAGATATCCTCCGTAACGGTAGACGGCGCCTCGGTGGGCGCGGTCACGACCTACGCGTTCCAAAACGTTACGGCAGTCCACACCATATCTGCCGCTTTTACGGCCGACGTCCAGGCCCAACTCGAGGCCGATGCCGGACCGGATCAAACTGTCGCACTTGGAACAACAGTGACACTGAACGGCTCAAATTCGACCGATGTTGGCGGACCTGGGATAGCATCATATCTTTGGACCCAAATCGGCGGACAAACAGTGCGGATTTCAAATCCTCGCTCCGCAACCACCACTTTTCGGGCTAACGTGCGGACGAGTCAGACATTGACGTTTCAATTGACCGTTACAGATAAGAACGGTGCAACGGCAAGCGACAGCTGCATCGTGAACGTTACGACCGGCTATAGGTCACCCTGGGCAAAAGCGGGTGCCGATCAGACGGTAAGCGAGGCGACGATTGTCACATTGGACGGTTCTGAATCCACAGATCCCGATGATGCCATCTCTTCCTATTCCTGGCGGCAGATCGATGGTCCATCGGTATCACTCTCTGGTGAGGATTCGCCTCAGACCACCTTTGTGGCGCCTGAAGTCTTATCTGGCGCAGTGTCTCTGAGCTTTGAATTGACGGTGACTAATCACCACGGACTAAAATCCCGAGCCAGGTGTTTTGTGAATGTCACGCAGGAAGAGACGCCGCCGACCATTTTCGCAGGCCCCTCAATGACTGCGCATGCGGGCAGCACGTTCAAGCTTGCCGGAACAGTCTCGGCCTCCGAGGGTGATTCGATTGCCTCGTTGCGCTGGCATCAAATGAGTGGTTCGCCGGTAACTTTTTCCGATCCTACGTTGGCGACCCCCACTTTCAAACTGAAAAAGGTTCAATACGACGATCCGCTGATTCTTGTTTTGACCGTTAAGGATGCAAATGGAATGAGGACCAGTGCAATTCAGGTCGTAACGGTGAAATAAAAAAGGCCGCCCCTGCTGTTTCAGGGCCAGGCTGGTCAGATCTTTGGGAAAGCGTGGGGAGTTGTGCTCCCCACGCTCATTTTTGCGTGCGCCCGGCAGGTCGCGCGTGTTTTGAGTCAAAAGTATCCTCACGGCTCAATAGGGGGACTGTCAGGACGGGAAGGGTGTAGCCCGCCAGGTTGAATCTGATCTCACAGACTTGAAAGCAGATGGGAGATCTGCCGCTGTTCTCCCATTTCCTGCCTAAAGCAGCTATTTTGCGGACGGATTGCCGAGAAGGCCGGAAAGATCCAATTTGCGTCCATTGACGGATAATTTACCCTGTTTGTAAACGGCGCTCGATTTAAACGCGCCATTCTCACGAACAATGATGTTTTGAGCTAAGAGCCCCTTTGCAATTTCGGCGGGGGTGTGCTTCCCCGCGCCCGAACCAGGAGCCGGATCGCCGATCGCATTTTCAGCAATAAAGAAGAACAAGGCCTCGGAGACCGAAAGTTCAGCGCTTGCATCGATGCTGCTGAGAAGAGCAAAGATGTTCCCTGCCATGTTTTCCCCCAGACCCGAAAAGACCAATTTCGCCTTGCCGCTGAGATCGCCCTTATCAGTTCGGGCTCTTAGCTGCTTAATTTCGAATTCCGGGGCTTTTGCGATCAGATCAACCAGCATCTTCTTAATAAACCGATTCGTTGCCTCATCGAGATCACTGGAGTTTCCTGCCGGTTTTTTCCGCAACTCCGAGGCCATATTCTCAAAACGGGCAAGAACATCGGCATCCAGCTTCCGCGCCTCAAACTCCAACCTGACAGGTCCAAGCACAAAGTTGTTGCCAGTGAGTTTATCAAAGCCGGTTTGAATGGAGCAGTTCACTGCCTGGTCGGAAAACCCGGACTCAACTTTCACGTCAAACGAATTCAGGTTGAAGGAGGCCTCCCCTTTGTCGACCGCTTCCACACTCCCTATTGAAAAGGCAATCGAGCCGACCGATAAGCTCTTCATGCCGCGATGAGAATAGAAATCACCCTGCATGTTATTAACCCGAAATATGTCGTCTTTACCTGCCACCTGAAAGGAAGGGGCGTTATAAGACCCGGAAGACTCCCCGAACTGAGTATTGAATTTGGATTTGGAGTTGAAGCCGCCCCATTGCACCTCGACATCTTCGTTCTTGTCATTTTTGAGAGTTTTTCGGAAAGACGGGATCTCGCAATAAGCTTCAGCGCCGCCATCAAGATGAATAACAGTAATGACCTCTGAAGATTGAAGTTCGGGTATTGTTGCCATGATTCTTTTCACATTGTCAGAGCAGGAATCTGCCTCCAACTGTGTGTGGATTATCGCCAAAGCAGGCTTCAATCCCCCTTTGAGATGCTGGTTTCGTAAAAAGACCAGGGGCCCGTGGTAGATGGAATTGATCAGGGTGAACTGAATCGAGTCTTTCCGTCCCGGTTGCGTCAGCGTGAAAGTGGTCAGCGCCCTGGACCTGAAAAGGCCGCGGTCATAGCTCTTGTTTGCGGCTTCTACAAAGTTGTAGTTGTTTATCTGCGCTATCAGTTGGTCGTGCTGTATCAGGGCCTGTCCCCCTACCCAGTAGGAGGCGCTCCCGTATGCGAGAACTATTGCCAGGCAAATGACCAGTAGTGCTGTGAGGATCTTTTTCATGATTTTCCTTTCCGGTTGGACGCACTCACTCAAATAGCCTAAATCTAACCGGAAAGGAATCAAAATGAGAGGTCGAACAGATGTTGAAATGAGGGTATACTTAAATCAATACCGCTGAGAATGAATCTCTTTTTCAATGCAATCACATCAGGGCCGGAAAGGACCAGTTATGGCCGGAAAGGCGAATCCGATCACTCCAAGCGAGGCTGTTCGAAATCGGGAACAGCGGGAGAAATCATATAGGGAGAAAGCATTGAAGCTGTTTCCCTGGATTTGTGCCCGATGTGGGCGCGAGTTCTCGGGGAAGCGGCTGCGAGAATTGACGGTGCACCATAAAGACCACAACCATGACAACAATCCTCAAGACGGCAGCAATTGGGAATTGCTGTGTCTTTTCTGCCATGATAACGAACACTCGCGCGGGTTGAACTCGGACTACTATGACGAACCGTTGCCCGATGAAGGCGCCAAACCATCGACGACCTTCAAGCCGTTTGCCGGTTTGGAAGCCCTGTTGAAGAAAGAAAAATAGCAACCCTGGATCTCCAACATGGGCTCCCGTGTGCTATGAACTAATCCCGTTACTTTGACCACCGCCGTAAGGAACGGAGCCGAAGCTAGGTCTGAAGTTCGTGGGGTGTAGTTTCTATATACCCTTCGCCCGACAGTGCGGTGGCGGAAGGCTCTATGATAATGCTCGCCTTGTAAAGAATCTCCAGGTTTGCTATTTCAGCCCGCTTTCGATTCAATAGATAACTTGCTGCATCCGAAGGCAGCACCGCTTTTACGATTGCCGGTTTTTTCTGCATCAGCGTCGTCCAGATCTTACGGTAATACCCGAGAGCAGACGTTTCAGCCGACTGCACCAGGCCGCTTCCCTGGCAGACGGGACATTCCGTGTAGGAGCCGCGCAGTATATTGAGCCCAAGGTGCTGGCGCGACAACTCGAGGAGGCCGAACTTTGAGATTCGCCCAACCGTTATCTTAGCCTTGTCCTTCTTTATCTCCTCTTTCAACCTGCGCTCGACTTCACGAGCATGCCTCTGGTCCCGCATGTCGATGTAGTCGATAACTACCAGTCCTCCAAGATCGCGAAGCCGCAACTGGCGCGGGATTTCAGTCGCCGCTTCGAGGTTCACCTTGAAGGCCATCTCCTCGATGGCCCCGTCGGCGCTCGTGCGGCCGGAATTAACGTCTATCGACACCAGGGCCTCAGTGGGGTCGAAAAGCAGATATCCTCCTGATCTCAGGGGAACCTTTTTCCGAAATATCTGCGCGATCTGGTCTTCCAGGTTGTATTTAGAGAAAATCGGCCCTTCTTCCTTGTAAAGCCTGACGGAATTTTTGTTTCTGGGGCTGATTATGCCGAGGAATTCTTTTACCCTCCGGTAAACTTCCCTGTCATCGACAAGGACGCCCTTAACTCCCGTGGCAAAATAGTCGCGAATGATCCTGATCGCGAGGTCCTGCTCCTTGTATATGAGACAGGGAGAGGGCGATTCCTGGACCCTCTTTTTTATTTCTTCCCAGATTTTCATCAGGTGGTCGAGGTCTTTGATAACTTCGCGTTTCGAGCGGTTTTCGGCGGCGGTCCTCAGAATCACACCGAACCCTTCGGGGACCTTGAGGCTTCTGGCAAGCTCTTTCATCCGCTCCCGCTTGTCACCGTTTTCGATCTTTCTGGAAACCCCGCGCTGATCCTGTCCAGGCATCAGAACGATGTCCCGGCCGGCAAGCGACACATAGGTCGTCAGAAGGGCCCCCTTGGTACCCAGCTCCTCCTTGACTACCTGAACCAGAACGTCCTGTCCGGAATGAATTACATCCTGAATTCTCGCATTGTCCTCGACGTCCGAGTCGTAGTATTCGGGGTGAATTTCAGAGAAGGGAAGGAATCCGTTCCGCTCGACTCCGTAATTTACAAAAGCGGCCTGGAGGCTGGACTGAATGTGGGTTATCGTCCCTTTGTAGAGGTTACCGGCAACTTTGCCTCGAGTTGCCGTTTCTATAAAAAAATGTTCGAGAGTGTGACCTTCTACTACCGCGATCCGGAATTCTTCCGGATGGATAGCGTTAATAATCATGTTTTGATATGACATTTCACTGCCTTACCGTTTCCGTTGCCCGACGTTCGGGATTCCAGATGCTGTTTTGCCTGAAAGACAAATGTCCGCAGGGCTATTTCCCGATTGGGCTGAATTGCCCCATCATAAGGCGCATCGATGTAGGGCATATGCATTTTGTTTAAAAGCGGCTTGAGAACGGACGTACAGACTGCGCTCGGCATACAGGTGAAAGGGAATGCGTTGACAATACCGCTATAGCCTTCGTGCACCTGCACCAGCGCTGCCCCGATGCTCAGGGCAGCTTCGGTGCCGATATCAAAGCTGTAGATCCGGTCTCGATCCATCTGCTTTTCGAGTATTCCTATCCTGTGGTCTTTCTGAATATCGACGTACTTGAGCACCCGCCCGTAAATCTGCCTTTGCCGCACTATCTGATAGTACCTTTCGATTTGTATCGGGATCAAATTGTTCAAGACGCTCCTGAGAGATACAAAATCCCTCTTCAGTAGGGCCAACTTTAAATGGCGCTTGTGCTCTCTGGCCATGTCGTAAGTGATATAGTTTATCCACTCGGCTATTGAGGCCACTACGACTTCGGCGCCAAACCGCTCAAGAACCCGCACTAGGTTCTGATTCGAATCAGGATGAGTGCGTACGTAAATCTCCCCGATTACACCGATCAGCGGGCGCCTTGGCAGCCGGGTGTCTATAAAGGTCTTGACCGTTGATGCTATGTCCTCGATAGTGTCAAACAGCCTTTTAAACTCGAGCGACGCTCCGTTCTGTTCCACTTCGGCGACTATCGCTTCCAGTCCCTTTCCCACAAAGGCATCCGTCATACCGGGACGCAATTCGTATGGTCTCACGCGCCATACCATTCGGTCAAGGATATCAGATACGATTACTATCACATAGGCCAGTTTTCTGAATATCACGGCTGCATCGGCGGGCATGATACTGGCTGTTTCGTAGCCGTTCCTGGTCGAAACATAGGTAATGGGTATGTCCCGAAACTCCTCGAACCTGTCCAGGACAAGACGCTGCATTTTATTATACATGCCAAAACGGCAGGGGCCGTCTGCTTCGGGCAAGAAATAGACATAATTCTCCGGCGAAAAAGCCGGCCCAAGTCTATTCTTTTCTTTCCTGAGAAAGTGAAGGATGTCGCCAAGGGTTACCTGGCAGGGGAAGCACTCCTTGCCGGAAGTAAATTCCTTTCCGAGGTTCAACCCCTTGTAGGTCTCCATAAGGATGGCATTCACCCCGATCGCCCGGAAAGTGGCGACAAGCAATCGGGACGAAACCGGGGACATCTCCGGGACGAGCAGAGTCTTGCCGGTTACGTCAAATTGTTTGACCTTCTCGTGGAAGCGTCCGAAGTGCTGCTTTGCGGAACCTGCCATTTTACTGAATTCCTAATCTTAACATCAGCGGCTGTGAATAAGGGTCACCGCTCACCCCGCCTCTTCCAGCGTGTCCGGCACTTCCGGATCGAGCTCTCTTGCCAGCCGTTTCTCCTGAAGATTCTTTACCACGTTTCGATAGGCCTCGACACGGGTGAGAAGGCCGGCCACTGCACTGTGTTCGTCAAGCTCGAGAATAAGGGAGGGTTTATCTCTGAGCAAATGACGGTAAAAATGTTCGATAAAGGAATCCGCCCCGCAGCTAAAGTTTGTGAGGTGCGTTCCATACCAGTTTGGGGTGCGCAGAATCCTTTTGGCCGTTCTTATGATCCTGGCCCCCAGCCCCCAGAACATGCTCTTGAAATCGCTCATGTCTTCGGAATCCGAATTCACCAGGTCCATCGGCAGCGCTTTTATTCCAAGTTTCGCAAGCTGCTTGCCGAGTTGGAGGTTCAACCTGTCGTCATAGAGGTTGTAGGGACGCCCGGTAACTATCCACACGGGCTCCGCCGGACCGATGCTCTTTACTATATCATCCCCGGTCTCCATGAGTTTCCGACGAAACTCCATCTGCCTCGCCAGCGCTTTGAAGATCGCTCCCTCCAGTTCGGCTTTCCTCGGTCTCAGACCGGCCGGAAGCGCCTTTGCAAAGGCATAAACGAGGTTCGCCGGATCTTCTTTCAAATAGAGCGTAGGCCGAATGATCCTTTCGTCCGCGATGTTCAGAGCCGACCTGCTCATATACTGGGAACTCTGAACTAGCGGGCAGAAATATCCGATCTCGTCCGGCCTGGGAACGGGCGTGTTAACTACATTGGGCAGGAAAAGGAATTCGGCCCGGTCCATAAGGTATCGGACATGGCCGTGAAAAACCTTAAGCGGAAAACAGACTTCGGAGACGACGTTTTCCACGCCCAGAAATGCCAACTTATTGGTGGTCCTGGGACTTAGCAGTACCGGAAATCCAAGTTCGGAAAACAGGTGGGCCCAGAAAACGCCCCATTCGAGCGAGTGCAAAGCTCGAGGTATGCCGATCACCGGTTTTGGCTGCCGGCCCGCTTCGGCCTCGGTCAGCAGGTTCCCGGCTTCCTCCATGGCCTGCTCGAATAGACCCTGCCTTACCTGGAAGAAGTCCTTCTCACGGCCCCCTTCGGCCCGTGTTTCATAGCGGCCGCAGTCCCCTCCCCAGACACTCTTCCGCTCGCCGAAGCTATAGACCTTGAGTTTGCATTCGTTATGACACTTCTTGTCCGCATGGCAGACGCTCTCGATAAAATCCACATTCATCGAAGCCAGTTGGTCAAGATCGCGCCTCCGGTACTCCATCCCCTGCCTCTTGAAAAGTTCCATTACCGATAAGGCCGCCCCAAAAGCTCCCAGCACCTCGCGATGCTTTGGGACCGCTACCTCGCGCTTGAGCACCTTTTCGAAAGCGGCAACTATTCCCTTGTTCAGTGAAGGCCCGCCCAAAAACATGACCCTCTTGCCAATGCATCGCTTTTCCACCACCCGGTTCAGATAGTTGTGGACGATAGCGTAGCACAGACCGGCAATGAGATCCTGGCGTTCTCCCCCCTTTTGAAGATAGCTCTCCAGGTCGGATTGCATGAAAACCGTGCACCTCTCGGCCAGATGGATCGGACTCCCCGAAGAAAGTGCTATGTCCTGAAATTCCCCCACGATATTGATTTTCATCTTGTTTGCCAATTCGTGGAGGAAACTGCCGGTTCCGGCCGCACAGACCTTATTCATATCGAAATCGAGAGGATGGGTATTCTCTATCATGATGTACTTCGAGTCCTGACCGCCGATTTCGAATATGGTGTCCACATCGGGATCTATTTCAACCGCGCCCCGGGCGTGAGCGGTTATCTCGTCGATGATGAGGTCGGCATTCAGAAAATCGCCGACCACGTTTCGGCCTGACCCCGTAGTAGCGATAGCCATCAGCTTGATCTTTTGCCCAACTTCATTTTGCAATGTGCGTAAGAGCCGCTGAGTGACTTCGATCGGTTTGCCCTGAGTCGGCACGTAACACTTGTGCAGAATTTGTGACTTCTCGTTTACAAGCGCATATTTGGTTGTAGTCGAGCCTATATCGACACCCAGATAAACCTCGATCGATTTTCCCTTTATTGCCCATGGCGAGAGATCGTTATCCGGGTCGAAACTGGTCATCGAAAGTTCCAGCCGCTCGGCCCGGGGGAAGTTGTAGACCGATTCGGAACCGGCCCTCACAAGCGCTGAAAGGTCTATCTCATTTCGCCAGCCTTGTTTTCGGGCCTGGAGCGCTGCTCCCAGAGCGCCGATCGAGGTATGCCGGGCCGGTACTTGAAGCGAAGGGAAATAATGCTTGAATGCCTCGACCTGCAGCCGGTTCGAGGCCATTGCGCCGATGAAGATGATCGGATCGCGCAGCTCCCGGTTTGCTATAATAGTGCTGATGTAGTTGGCTGCATTGCCGAAATGCAGACCCGCTATGATATTGGCAAGACTCTCTCCCTTGTTCTGGAGATGAATCATGTCCGACTTCGTGAAAACCGTGCAGCGGCAGGCGACCGGCGCCGGGTACGTGCTTCTCAGGCCAAGTTCGATAAAGTCTTCAAGCGTCTGCTGGAGTGCCTCCTGGCCCATTGAAAAATCGGGTCCGTAGATCGACTGAGCAAGCCTTTCAGCCTGCTGATCGATAAATGATCCGGTTCCCGAGGCGCATGGCCCGTTCATATTAAAGGACTCCAGGCGCCATTCATCACCATGATAAGCCAGTTGAAAAACTGACGCGTCCTGACCTCCCACTTTAATTATCGACCCTACGCCGGGAACCATGTGAATGGAACCCAACACCTGGGCGATGGTCTCCACTTCGAATGGGGCTCCCAGCCTTTCGGCCAGCAGACATCCGTGGATTCCCGTGAAAGTTACCGATCTGAGCTTGCCGGAATTATCTGCCTTGATTCGCTGAATGACATTGCCGAGGAGTTTGTGGGTTTCTTCGTAGATCAGGCCGAAATGCCTAAGATAGGGAGTTTCGAGGATAATGTCCCCACTTTCGTCCAGAACGACACAGTTGATGCTGACCGAACCGACGTCAACCCCAACATCGTAATTCATAAGCTTGATCCCTCAGCAGACAGCTTTTTTGCGCCAGCCGTACCCCCTGTGCAAAACTCCGGTTAGTATAATTTCTCCATTCGCTTTGTTCAATCATAAGATTAGAACAGAAATGTTTCGTAACAACATAATGAACACTAAATAAGAATAATTCTTTCCCCTGGACAAGGGGTGTGCGCGAAAAACTGAAAATCATGAATTACCGGAGCACACCGGCAAAGGACACAAACTTTTTCCTGAAGACATGCAAAAAAAATCGGCTTGACCAAAACTATGCTCATTGTCGGGATTATATTGGATCGGTCCGGTTTTCCTATGAACCGTTGTTCTCTTTTTTCATGTCGGAAAGACTTCTGGTAAGAAGCCGTATTAGTTCACGAAGGCCCTGCCTTTTCAGCGAAGATGCCAGGAGAACGGGGTAGCCGAGTTCCCGGTATTTTTTTTCGATCCTGTCCAGGTCAAGCCCGTTTTGCACAAGGTCGGCCTTGTTCAAAACGACGATTCGCGGCTTTTTCCGCATGTCTTCCGAATAGCTTTGAAGCTCGTGTTCGATCTGCCTGAAAGGTTCCAGAGGATCGTCTGGAGACAGGCGGGAAAGGTCGATAACGTGAACCAGCAGACGGGTCCTCTCGATATGTTTTAGAAATCTGATGCCAAGGCCGGCCCCGTTGTGTGCTCCTTCGATGAGTCCCGGCACGTCCGCAATTACGAAAGGTGGAGCGTCGTCATACTGCACGACCCCCAGATTTGGAGTAAGAGTGGTAAACGGGTAATCGGCAATTTTAGGCCGTGCTGCCGAGACCGCTGAAACGAGGGTCGATTTTCCCGCATTGGGCAGCCCAACCAGGCCGACATCCGCGATGAGCTTCAGTTCGAGTCTCAGAGATCTCTCCCCTCCCGGTTCGCCTTCCTGCGCGAAACGAGGGGACCTGAAAGTAGAACTCACAAAGTGGGAGTTTCCCTTTCCGCCTCTGCCGCCGTTGGCCGCTATCCACCTCTGCGCCGGTTCCGTAAGGTCGGCGAGAATCTCACCCGTCACCGCGTCCTTTGCCACCGTGCCAACCGGTACCTCGATGACCAGGTCCGCCCCGCTTCTTCCATACCTGTTTCGGCCTGCCCCGTTCTTTCCTGCCTCGGCCTTGAAAATGTTCCGGTATCGAAAATCGAGAAGGCTGTGTTTTCGATCCGAGGCCTCCAGCACGACACTGCCTCCGTGGCCCCCGTCGCCCCCGTCAGGTCCGCCTCTGGGCACATACTTTTCACGCCGGAAACTGACGCACCCGCTCCCTCCTTTGCCGGCCACAACAGAGATTGTAATTTCGTCTACGAATTTCATTTTTGAAAATTAATCATTCAAGCAAGAAGCGCAGTTAACCTTGTATGAGCCGTCTGGGCTGGAGGTCGGCTTGCCGATGAGGAAACCGGCAGGAGCCGGAAAAGACTCTATGCATGGGGGGACATATGCTCGCAGAAACGGGGGCAGGCAGTCCAAGGGGGCGCCTGCCGCCTGCCTCTCCCCATCTCTGCGATTCCTAAAATGGAGCTTAAGTATGAGTCGGCTCTATTGGATAAACGCTTATTTTCTGGCGCGTTTTGTCCTTATATTCGAAAGTGACCAGCCCATCGGCAAGTGCGAAAAGGGTGTAGTCCCTTCCCATCCCCACGTTGTTTCCAGGATGGAATTGCGTGCCCAACTGGCGAACTATGATATTGCCGGCGCGAACGAACTCACCGCCGAATTTTTTAACGCCCCTGCGCTGGCCCGCGCTGTCGCGCCCGTTACGGGAACTCCCGCCCGCTTTTTTATGTGCCATTATAGTCCTCCAAAATCTCCTGTAACTGGGGCTCTATTCTATGTTTTCAACGCGCATGGCCGTGTAAGCCTGTCTGTGCCCCTGCCGTTTCCTGTAATCTTTGCGCCGTTTGTGCTTAAAAATGGTAATCTTGGGCAACCGTCCCTGCTCGATTATGGTGGCGCGGACCACAACTCCCTCAACAAAAGGCTGGCCGACCCGAACCTGCTGCCCATCGGAGAAAAACAGCACCTCGTCTATGGTAACGCTTTCCCCGACTGAGCCGGCTATCTTCTCCACCTTCACTATGTTTCCAGGGCTGGCTTGGTATTGCCTTCCACCGGACCTGAAGATTGCGTACATGTTTTGAATCCTCCAAACTGGCCAGTTGCTATCCTGCACCCCAATATAAGACGTCAGGATAAAAAAAGCGGCCCCCTCCCGGCCGCTAATAAAAGGCTGAACGCCATAGTTACATAGTAGCGTAGATTCCCTGTTTCAAAATCATTTCCTGGTATTCTTTTAGCCTTTCGCACTTATCCAAACATTTGTTTTTGTCCTCGTTGGCTCGATCGCAGTTGATGCACGGGCTTTTTACCATCTCGATGCCTCCTGTAGGGGAATATTTGGAATTGCTTTATATATTTGATTAGAAGGCGCCGTGTCAAGCTTTTTTTGAAAAATTACCGAGAAGACCGCTGCGAAGGCACAAAAAAGACCGAAACGGCTCAGGTTACCAGAACAGGCTCGCGCAGCAGCAGACGCATGGCTTCTGCTGCGGTCGCGGCCAGCTCAGGGTGTGTCTGGTAAAGGGTTTCGATCTGCCGGAGATGGTCGGCCGTGCGCAACACGATCATCGCAAGGTCCCCTTCGTCCATTCCGGAAATCTCGTGCACCTGTTCCCACGACATGCCCTGCGCCCAGTGGAAAACAGTCACGACCGCCCAGAACGGGAGCGGCGGGGTTTCGAAGCCTTCGGCCCGCAGTCGTTCACTGAGCCTCTGGAGATTTTTCAGCATCTGGAAAAAAGATTTGGCCAGATCGGGATACTTCCAGATAAAGGATGCCAGTTGCACGTCGCCCTGTCTATCCCGGTCAGTAACAAAAGGAGCGATCAGGGCTGCCAGCAACTCGGGCTCATTTCGCGGAAATACGCCCTTACGGATCCCTTCGGAGATAAGCAAAGGCTGGTCGAGTCGGAGCTTGCAAGCCCACATCCCATCGCGGGTCAAATTCCCGTTTTCATCAACATATCCCTCTGCCTGCAACAGAGAGTAATGTTTGATAAAGGAACGCCAGAGCTGCTCCTGGGCCGAATCGACTTTCGTAAACAGATGAAAATACCGCCTCAGGGCAGACGAGAAAGGATGTGCTGTTTCCTGCTGACAGGGAGCGAACAGCGGGCATTTTTCGCATGGATACGATCCGACTCTTTCCGCGATGGATGCCAGGTTTCTGGATGCGAGGTCGTCGGGAGCGGAAGACGGCATCTCGGACTCAACAGGCGCAAACTCTCCCTCAGAGGCCCGAGTGAGCAGCCTTTCCCATTCCTCCCGCTCATCCGGGTCCGGAAAGGAATTCAGTAAAATACTGAGCGCCCGCACACGCTGAAACGCTACCCGGTGAGTCCTTATTCGACGGCGGCGGAATCTGACTGGATGGGCCAGGCGGACCGCCTCCACGTTTCCATATTCAAAATCAGGCCAGGCGACGCAAATGTAAGGCGTCCCCCTCTGACTGAGGAAAATACGGCCGGGTGCCAACTGATCGACGAACTTCCGGTACCTGGGCTTTCGCTTTAATGACTTGCGCATTTTGCGGTACTGATCCAGTGAGCTGGAATATCCGGGCCGTATTTCGGCAAGCTCCTCTATGGATCCGCAACGCATCTGATCCCGCCACTCCTCGAGTTCCGCCCTTACCGCTTCGAGCTTGTTCATCGATCTGGCGTCGCGGCTCATGTTCTGGAAAGTCGCCAGGGAGGCCACAAACAGGTTTCGAATTTCCTCCGGGTTGTGGGACAGCAACAGGTTTAAAACCATCGAAAAATTCACCCGAATTTGACTCTGAATCGGGTCTGGTGACGATTTTAGAAGATCGTTTATCAGCCGCGGGTTCTGGTGTTGCCCTGGCACGACGAGCACGAAACCGATTTCGTCCATCCCGCGGCGTCCCGCCCTGCCTGTCATCTGAAGCAGGTCGGTGGCGCCAAGCGAGACGAACTCCTTGCCGTTGAACCGGTCACTCTGGAAGATGACCACCGTGCGCGCGGGAAAATTAACCCCGGCAGCGATTGTGGAGGTCGAGAAGATGGCGTCGACATATCCGGCCTGCATCATCTTTTCCAGGAAAAGCTTCCAGTGCGGAAGCTGCCCGCCGTGATGAGAGCCGACCCTGCAATTCTTGAGAATTGAAAGATGCTGATGCGCCCTCAGAAAAGGATAGGTTTTGAGCAGGTCCTCAAGCCTGTCGGAAAACCTTTCTAAACTTACCCCGTTTGAATCATGAGCCGGCCGGCACAGGGACACCGCTTTATTGCAGTCGGCTCTGGATTTTAAAAAAAATATGGCCGGAAGCAGGTTGGCGCTTCGAAGAGCTTCAAGAATTCTCGGTACCTCCGGCAGTTCGCTCCGTGGAAGCGATCTAAGGTCTATCTTCTCGATCCTTTGCAGCAGGCCGCGGCGTGTCCCAAGCGGCGCGAGTTCTCCGTTCGGGAAAAGGAAAAGGGGGTAAAGAGGCACGGGCCGTTCGTAGGCAGCCACCCATTTGCACGGGGCGCCGCGCAGCCAGGTAAGCCATTTGCAGATCTCCAACGCATTGAGTATTGTCGCGGAAAGCAGGAGCAGCCGTACGCGCGACGGTAGATAAATGAGCACCTCCTCCCACACAACGCCTCTGTCGAGATCGCCTAGATAATGGGCCTCGTCCAGAACCACCAGGTCAATATCGATGTCCTCTCCCCGGTGCATTATGTCATAGAGTTGATTGCGCAGTATTTCGGTGGTGCCGACCATAACCGGCGCCTGGGAGTTTTCTTTCCTGTCCCCGGTAAGAATACCGACGTTTTCGGCGCCGAAGATTTCACGGAATTCCTGGTGCTTTGCATTTGACAGCGCTTTCAGCGGAGATGCGTACCAACTCTTTCCTCCCCTCCGAAAAACCTTGTCAATGGCTTCAACTGCGATATAAGTTTTTCCTGCACCGGTGGGGGCGGTGACAAGGACGTCAGATTCCTCAATTTCTTTCACTGCCTCAACCTGGAACGGGTCCGGCACAAAAGGGGCGGGTTCGGGAGTCCGTATACGGTCCAACACGGGCCGAAGGCTCCTGTAAATTTTGAGAGAATAGGTTCTGTCGGAAGATTTTGGCGAGGCCTGGCACACGGATCGCCTGGAACGATCCCGTTTTCGACCGGACTTGTTCATTCGCGGGAAGATACCCAAAAACCACCTCCAATGACCGATTCATAAGGTGCGCCGGAAAACCCGAGCTATATATCCGACCAGGCGGCAGCCTTTGCAAGAGGCACAAGGTCAAAAAACTAAATAAACCCCGGATGCAATCAGTTTTGGCTGTTATCTATTATACCCGGTTTCGGCCGGGAATACGTCATTTTCAGTACCGGAAGCCGCGGGCTGTTGTCCGGGTTGCTTGACAAGCACAACCAGGAGCTAATATGCCGAATATATCACGTAAGAACGTGAAGGACCCAGATTGGTCGAAGGCGGGAAGCCCAAATGTTCACTACCACATAACGAGCATGCGTGTCCCGCTTTTTGAGGTGGACATTGGACAGGCAGTCTATCACAGTAACTATTATCATTTTTTTGAGTTGGGGCGTTCGGAACTGCTGAAGAAAATCGGCTACCCTTATATGGAGCTGATGAACCGTCAGTTCCATCTGACAATTGTCGAATCTCGCTGCAGGTATCGTAAGCCGTTGAAATACGACGATGAAATCGAGATTCATACCGGGATTGCCTCGCTCAACAGACGTGGCCTCATCTTTTCTCAACTGATATACAAGCCTGCACGGGGGCTCCGGGCATGCCGGATGGAACCTGAGTCGGAGCTAGGCACCGAGGCCATGCTGAACATGCTTTGCGTTAATTTTGCGGGCCGGGTAAGTAATTTGCCTGAAGACTTTGTGCTGGCCGTCAAAAAATTCATCGACGGATCGGTCCAGCTTTAGATACAAGCTCTTAGCCTGTCCACTGAAATTTCGGGTCGCAGATTGGCACCGTGCGGCTGAACGGAACTCAAACCCTGGCGTTTATATCATCTGGACTGGAAGGTAACTTATCATGGAAATCATTTTGAAGCCCATCGGCATAATCAGAAGTCCGATTAAAGATCCACGCGATGCGCCCAGGCAGGGAAGCGAGTCAGCCATTAGGGGGAAACTGGTCATTGATGAAAAATACAAAGATGCCCTGCTCGGCATGGAAAAGGGCCGAAAAATCGTGATTCTTTACTGGATGCACCTTGCCGAACACGACGTCCTCCAGGTTCACCCTAAGCACGATGTGACACGACCCATGCGAGGTGTCTTTTCCACGCGCAGCCCCCAGCGGCCAAACCCGATTGCCGTCGATACTGTTGAGGTAATCGGAATCGAGGGCATGACCATCGAGGTCGAAGGGATCGATGCAGTCGATGGCACACCGTTGCTGGATATAAAATGCGTCCCATGAAGGTGCGAGGGCGGGAGTACCCTGAGACCTTGGCGGAGTGGGAGATGACAAGAAATATGCGAATGATTATCCTTATTTAATGCTTATTCAATGGGATGCCGGCTCGGTATCCCATCTTTAATTCGAAACAATTATCCAACCCGAATTACAAGCCTGTTCATCGGGTTGCTCGACTCAAATCATTGGGCCCCAATTCCTCCTTTCCGTCCTCCCACCTGAATTCCGCGTGTATTTTCAGGTGAACTGCCCGTTCGTCACGAAGCCCTGCTGCTAATTATGTTCCTTCATGCTATTATTGACTCGCGAAACTGTTTGTCGCCGGGAGCGCACAGTCGTCATCCGATGCCACTAGGCCTTGACAGGGGTTTTTTATGCGTGGTATCGAGTAAGTTCCTGAAGCCAAAAACGTTTTCTTCCATTTTTGCGGGGCGAGAGCACCCGGACAAGAGGCGCTTATGAAGAAACCGACTAGATCGAGTGCAAATGACAAGCGTGCTGATCCGAAGCGTCGTGGTTTTGAGCTTGCGAGTCAGGATGATGACGACATAATCGATCTGGAAGATATCATCGAAATGCCGGACAGGCCCATTGACGAAGATGAGGACCTGGACCTCGGGATCCTGGATGTTAGCTCTGATTTTGAGTCGAAAACGAAACAGCCGGTGCAGGCTCCAAAATCCGAAGAGGAAGATCTGATCGGTGTCTTCGATGATGAAGTCGAAGATGCTCAAGCGCTCTTCGATAAGATTGCATCCGAGGAGAAGGCAAAAGAAAAACGGGGCACTGCCGAAACCAAGATTTTCGGAGATGAAGAAGAATCTATCCTTGACGAGTTAATGGACGAAACCCGGATACCCGAGCCCACCACAGACGACGAAAAGGATTTGGATTTGATGGACGAGGCTTCCATGATGGAGTTGATGATGAAGGAAGCCCCGCCGGTTAAACCTCAACCTGAGGTCAAACCTCAGCCTAAGGTTGAGGCTCAGCCTGAGGTCAAACCTCAGCCTAATGTTGAGGCTCAGCCTGAGGTCAAACCTCAGCCTAATGTTGAGGCTCAGCCTGAGCCTCCATCTCCCGAACCTCTGGACATAGAAGAACTAATCGTTCCGCCTGCCGTGGATCCTTCGAAGACGGCTGATGAACTCATCGGGAGAATCGAATCCCATTTGCAGGAATACATACGGGCCCTGGTAGAGTCGAGCCTGCCTGACCTCGTCAGGTCGATTATCAGCGAAGAAATAGAAAAACTTAAGCAAGAGCTTAAATAAGCTGTCTGGATCGCTGCTCTCGCAGGCCGGAAGATTGATGCTGCCGGGATGGAAGAGACTTTGCTAAAAATATCAGGAAATTACCTGGAAAGACGAGGGAATCAGCTTTATGAGCAAAGGCGCTCTGCCTAAAGCATATGAATTTGCCGAAGTCGAATCTCATTGGTACAGATACTGGGAAGAAAGCGGGTTTTTTATCGCGGACGCGAAGAGTTCCAAAAAGCCTTACTCCATAGTCATTCCTCCTCCCAACGTGACCGGCCAACTCCACATGGGCCATGCCCTGAACAACACTCTTCAGGACATTCTTTGTCGATACAAGAGGCTAAAAGGTTTCGAGGTCCTCTGGGTGCCGGGGACGGACCACGCCGGAATCGCCACTCAGAACGTTGTTGAGAGACAGCTTGGGCTAGAGGGGCTGACGAGACACGGAATTGGTCGGGAAGCCTTTTTGAAGCGCGTATGGGAATGGAGGGCCAAGTTTGGCGGAATAATAATCAATCAGTTGAAAAGGCTCGGGGCTTCATGCGACTGGTCTCGTGAGCGGTTTACCATGGACGAGGGCCTTTCGCGGGCCGTGCGCCAGGTCTTTGTGACCCTGTATAACGAAGGCCTGATATATCGCGGCAGGCGCATGATCAACTGGTGTCCTCGCTGCATGACCGCTCTGGCCAATATCGAAGTTGAAGGCGAAGACCTGGACAGCTTTCTTTACTATATCCGGTATCCCCTGGTGAATGGTAAAGGGGCCCTGGTGGTCGCCACCACGCGGCCGGAAACCATGCTGGGTGATACGGCTGTCGCCGTGAACCCGGAAGACGTCAGGTACAAAGCAAATATCGGGCAAAAGGTTGTCCTGCCGCTGGTAGGCCGCCACATCCCCGTGATCGGTGATTCGTATGTAGAGCGCGAGTTTGGTACCGGGGCGCTCAAGGTCACCCCGGCCCACGACTTCAATGACTTCGAACTCTCAACGAAACACGGCCTCGAACTTGTGCAGGTTATAGATGAACGCGGAGTCATGACCGACGTTACCGGTCCATACGCCGGCATGGACCGGTTCGATTGCCGCAGACAAATTCTCGAAGACCTCTCTAAAGAGGGCTATCTCGTTAAGACTGAGAAATACAGGCACAGGGTGGGGCACTGCTACCGTTGCCACAGTGTGGTCGAGCCAATGCTTTCGCTTCAGTGGTTCGTGGCGGCAAAAACTCTTGCCGAAGCGGCCATGGATGCCGTCCAACAGGGCAGGACCGGAATTATCCCGGCCAAATGGGAAAAGGACTACTTCAACTGGCTGGAAAACCTCGAGGACTGGTGCATAAGCCGCCAGATATGGTGGGGACACCGTATTCCGGCATGGTATTGCATGGAATGCAACCAGGTGATCGTCTCGATGGAAGATCCGGGGCAATGTCCGAACTGTCCCGGCTCAACGCCCGAACAGGACCCGGACGTTCTCGATACGTGGTTCAGTTCGGGGCTGTGGCCCTTTTCGACCCTTGGGTGGCCGCTGGAAACGCCGGAGCTGGAAAAGTTCTATCCCACTTCCGTTCTGGTAACGGCATTCGACATCCTGTTCTTCTGGGTCGCCAGAATGATGATGATGGGAATCCACTTCAAAGGGGAAGTGCCGTTCCATGAAGTTTACGTGCATGCGCTCGTCCGGGATGCCGAAGGGCAGAAGATGAGCAAATCGAAGGGGAATGTTATAGACCCCCTTCTCATGATGGACAGGTATGGAACCGACGCTTTCCGGTTCGCCCTTACGGCCTTTGCCGTCCAGGGGCGGGACGTTAAACTTTCCGAGGAACGCATCGAGGGCTACAAGCACTTTGTGAACAAGATATGGAACGCCGCCAGGCTCCTCCTGATGAACCTCGAAAATTTCGAAGGGCCCGTCCGAGTCCCTGAAAAAGTCGACGGACTTGCCCACCGATGGATATTGAGCCGTCTTCAAAGAGTTGCCGCGGAATCGGGCGAGGCTTTGGATAAATACTATTTCAACCAGTATGCCCAAGTCCTGTATCAATTCCTCTGGCATGAGTATTGTGACTGGTACCTGGAAATGATAAAGCCGGATTTCTACGGCGAAGATCCCGATGCGGGCGATCTGGCCAGGTCCATCGCGGCCGTGGTTCTGGAGAAAGTCCTCATTCTTCTGCATCCGATAATGCCGTTCATAACGGAGGAACTCTGGCAAAAATTGCCGCACACCTCCGGCAGCATAATGAAGGCGGCCTTCCCTGAAGCTCAGGCCCAAAGAATCGATCCCGAAGCCGAAGAGCAGATGGACACGGTTATGGCGGTAGTCGCCGCAATACGCAATATACGCGGCGAAATGAGTGTGCCGCCGGCATTTAAAGTGGAGGTGGCGTGCCTTTGTGAAAATCGGTCTGATATTGAACTGCTGGGCAGGCTCGAGCGCACCGTCAAAGATCTGGGCAGAGTTTCCAGGCTGACCGTCGCCCTGACAGGCGAGATCGAAAAGCCGAAATACGCCGCGGGGACGGTCGTAAAGAACATGGAAGTTTTCGTCGTTCTCAAAGACATTCTTGATTTCGAAAGTGAAGCCAGCCGGCTCCAAAAAGAAATTGCCAAACTCGAAAAAGAGTTCGGATTAACGAGCAGGAAACTCTCGAACGACGATTTTTTGCAGAAAGCCCCGCATGAGGTAATAGAAAAGGAACGCGAGAAAAACGCACGGCTCGGCGAGAAGATCGAAAAACTGAACCGCAGGCTCGAAATAATGAACGGGTTATAGGAACCCCGGGCGGAATGACAACCATGCTTGAAATGGATGAACTGCTCCGGCTGGCCATTCTCGAAGATATCGGAAGCGGAGACGTCACGACATTGTCCGTTGTCCCTGCCGAAATGGAGGGCAGCGCCGTCGTATTCGGCCGCGAACCGTTCGTATTGTCCGGCTCCGGGCCGTTTCGGAGAGTCTTCGAGCTGATTGACCCTGAAATAAGAGTGGAATGCCTGTCCCGGGATGGTGAAGAGATCGGGCCCGACGTCCCGGTGTTCAAAATAGAGGGTTGCATCAGGACCATATTAAACGGCGAACGCACGGCGCTCAACTTCGTTCAGCGGTTATGCGGGATTGCCACCTTGACCCGTAAAATGGCGGATTGCATAGCCGGAACAGGGTGCCGTTTACTGGACACGCGCAAGACAACCCCGCTGTGGCGGTGCTTGGAAAAGGAAGCCGTGCGGCATGGGGGCGGCAGAAACCACCGGTTTGGACTTGCAGACGGAATCCTTATAAAGGACAACCACATAGCAGCGGTGGGCAGTGTGAGGGAAGCGGTCCGCCGTGCCCGCGAGAATGCGCCTCACACTCTCCGGATCGAAGTTGAAGTGGAGGATCTCGCGCAGCTCGAAGAGGCGATATCCGCCGGCGCCGATATAGTGCTCCTGGATAACTTTACTCTGGACATGTTGAAAAATGCAGTCACGATTGGCAGAGGCCGTGTCCTTATGGAGGCGTCAGGTGGCGTAAACCTTGATACGGTACGCGCCATAGCCCAGTCCGGAGTCGATTTCGTAAGCTGCGGTTCCATAACCCACTCCGCCAGGGCAATAGACTTGACTATGGAGCTTTCCGCTTAATTCTTTCTAAAAGGGTTGGACTCTATTTTCTCGAAATTTTGTCCGATCCCGTAGCGGCTCAGCAGAAACTGCCAATCCGGTTTTTCCATGAAGTCCATCAGGGCGATATTTACCCTGGTCCTCAACGGGCTGTTCTTCGGAAGTCCATAGGCGAATGAAAACCGTTTCAGGTTGGTCGGATAGACCGCAATTTTGTTTTTGTAGTCTTTGTCTTTATAATACTGGAGTGTGATCTCGTCGTACAGGTACCCGTCAACCTCTTGGTTCAGCACCGCATTCAGGGCGTCTTCCTCGGTATTGTATAGAGTATATTTCCCGTTTATTTTTTTCAGCACAATGACTTCCGCGCTGCCCTCAATTCCGGCGACATGCATGCGTCGAATCGCTTCCGAATCCAAGGTGTTACTCATGTTTTTGCTCATAAACAGAGAGGTGGTGAGCGACGCGGTAAGAGCGCTCAATATAATTGCACAAGCCAGCATCCAGACGAGGCCCATAATCCTTCCTGTCAATGACTTCAGGCTGACTCCGGTGCAGACCCCTGAGGCCAGGGTGGAACCGATCCAGTAAACCCCTGATCCGATTCCTTTAACTAAATCACCTCCGAAATGTTCGGGGTTGTGCTCGCGCTCTATATGCCAGAGAATCAAGCCAAGCGCGCCTAGAGTGAGAAGGAGCAGGCCGATTATCTTCATAATGCCCCAGGAAAGAAAAATCTTCAGCGCCGCCTTCCAGGGATGCTCCACCTTGCCCGGCAAGGTCGCCAGGGCAAGGCGGGTGCTGCCGATAGGGATAGTGAAGTCCATGTATCTTGCGCGCTCCGCCAACAGAAAGAAACCATCGATAGCAATGTCGATGGTGTTATCTTTCAGGGAGTTGAGAGCCTCGGAAAATCTCATTTCCTTGAACTCAGATGGGGTCTTGAGTTCACTTTCGACGGCCCTCCAGATGTCTACACTAAAACCGCTCCATTCGCCGTTCTCGTTCTTGATGAGATAGGGCGGATCGTGCACAACGCCGACAATAAGCTTTTTGGGTTCTGGAAAAGCTGTACCGTCCTGCCCGAGCGCCGCAAAAGGAACCGTCTGAAGCAACGCGACTAAAACGATAGATAGTAAAGCTCTTTTCACCTTTTTGTCTTCCTGCTTTGGTTGACATTGACTCCGGTTATGCGATTCTGCAATTATGAATTTGTGCCTCACCCCTCCGGGTTACGGTTTTGCTCGGACGTTCAAGATTGCACTGTCGGCAGAGAAGGCTCCCCGGAATCGCAACTCTCTTTGCCCACAATTTCCGCCTCGCCGGTGAGATTATGGCAAAATCAATTCTCTGTGTTTAAAATGCTCGGATAAATGAGAAGCAAGATTTACGAGGCTACATTTTACGACAAGGAAAATAGAATTTCCAGCATGTGCGACTTAAGGGATGATATTACACTCTCGATTTGTCGCCTTTGCGGCCTGCCTGCGCGGAAATCGAATATTTCTCAATCGGTTGCGGGGCAGAGAGTGTATTTTTGCTGCCTGGGCTGCATGTATGTTTTTCAAGTCCTGGTCAACAGCCCCGAAGGAGTTCCTGAAGACTGCCGCAACACCGAACTCTACAGGGCCTGCGTGAGCGCGGGCCTGATTCCGTCCGGAAAGACAGAGGACAACCCTTCCCAGCTTCCTCCACCTGACGTTATTCCAAAGCTGAAGGCCTCGGGCAACATGGCCGGCGGTCCCGGCGCCTTCGCTGATATCGAGGAAGGACTCTCACAGGAACTGAGTCTCAGGATCGAAGGAATGTGGTGCGTGGCCTGTTCGTGGCTAATCGAACAGCTTTTGCGCAAAATGGACGGGGTGCTCAGTGTCAGCATACTTTTCTTCTCAGATATTGCCCACATCAAGTACATGCCTCACCTGATCCAGCCTGAAGCTATCATGAAGAGTATCTCAAGGCTGGGCTACAAGGCCTCTTTGTCGGAATCCCATCTCGATTCCAGCCGGATGAGGGACCTGGCCATTCGACTGGGGGTATCCGCGATTCTCAGCATGAACATTATGATGATCTCTTTTGCGCTCTGGGCAGGCTTTTTCGAAGAGATCGGGAGAGATGGCGCTGTTTTTTTCTCTTATTCCCTCTGGGCGATCGCTTCCCCGGTTGTTTTCTATGGGGGCTGGCCAATCATCAGGAGGGCCTTCCTGGACATCAAGCACATGGCGCCCACCATGGACACCCTTGTCGCCGCCGGTGTGCTTTCGGCATATCTTTACAGTCTTGCGGCAATGTTGCGGGGGAGTCTCCATGTGTATTTCGATACCGCCTCAATGCTCGTCACACTTGTCCTGCTCGGCAGGTTCATCGAAATCCGCGCCAAGGAAAAGATTTCGGGCGCTATTACCACGCTTTTCCATGCGGCAAGCGGCAAGGTGCGCGTCCTCCGTGAAGGCAGGGAGATATGGACATCGCCCGGCGAGGTGTCCGTGGGGGATCTATTCCTTGTGCTTCCAGGCGAAAGAGTCCCGGTTGACGGCCGTGTCTTTTCAGGAGAAGCCGTGCTGGACGAATCCATAGTAACCGGGGAATCGCGCCCTCAAAAAAGAGGTCCCGGCGCCAACGTGCCTGCCGGGTCGCTGCTTCTGGATGGAGAGGCTAAATTTGAGGCGGCAAACGCCGGGGCCCAAAGTTCGCTTGCCCAGATGATCGCGCTGATTCAGGAAGCGCTTGCTACCAAAAACCGGTTCGAGCAGTTTGCCGACCGCGCCATGCGGTTCCTGGTCCCCGGAGTGGCGGCGCTCTCGGTTCTAACCGCGCTCTACCTTCTTGTGTCTTCCGTTCCGGCCGATGAGGCCCTTTTGCGTGCATTGAGCGTCCTCGTGATAACCTGCCCATGCGCTCTGGGAATAGCTATCCCTCTTGCCAGGGTGGCTGAGATTGCCAGGGCGCGGTCCTGCGGCATCATTATCCGCAACCCCGCCGCGCTCGATCTGGCTGACTCGCTGGACGTGATGGTTTTCGATAAGACGGGCACGATAACCGAGGGAAAATATGTTCTGCGTAAAACCGTCACGACGGGAATAGATCCTGACGAAGCGTTGCGGCGGGTCGCCTCCGCCGAAATCAAGTCCGATCATTTCCTGGGTCGCGAGATCGTCAGGGCGGCGCGACGGAAGTCGATGGAACTGGAAGATACCCTTTCTTTCGAGTCCATTGAGGGGCGGGGGATAATTGCTGTTGTCGGGTCCGGGGAAGTGATCGCAGGTGCCGGGAATCTGATGCTCGACCTCGGGCTGGAGTTTTCGGCCGAACTCAGGAAGCAGGCCGATGATTTTGAATCAGCAGGATCAACGGTCGTCTACTTTGGCTGGAGCAGGTCGGTCCGGGGGTTTTTTGTATTTGGGGACACTTTGCGGCCCGATACGCCCCAAATAATATCGACGCTTCGCGGCGAGGGCATTTCGGTATGGGTGGTTTCAGGAGATTCGGAAGAAACCACCAGGGCTATCGCACGCCAGGCCGGGGTGGATGCTTTTGCCGGACAAAGGCGTCCACAGGATAAGGTCCGGATAATTAAAGATTTCCAGGCGAAGGGGAAATCGGTTGCAATGGCCGGTGACGGAATAAACGATGCCGCGGCCCTCGCCTGTTCTGACCTGGGCATAACGGTCGGGGCGGGCGCAAATCTTATCCGTGAATGCTCCGATGTGGCGATCCTGGGAGATGATCTGAAAAAGATTCCCGGACTTTTCGGGCTTGCCCGGTTTTCTCTGAGGGTAATCAGGCAAAACCTCTTTTTCTCGTTTTTCTACAACGCCCTCGGAATTCCCATGGCGGCCGCCGGCATTCTAAACCCGATGATCGCCGCCTTAGCCATGTTCGCCAGCAGTGTAACCGTGATCTGCAATACTTTGAGAATTTCAAGATACGATCAACAATGATCCGGCAGCAGTGCGGCCTTTAGTCTCGAATTCTTGCCATTGCCCACCTCAACCTTCATGACCCTGAAGGAATAAATAATAAGCTCAATTCTTCGGCGTGCGGCGTGAAGGATGAAAGATCGCCGATGCCGAGCATGTTTTCATAACCGGCGAGTTTCCGGATTGTTTCTTCGTACCCGTTTTGTCCGAGGAATTCGGTTTCGGATTTCAAAAGCGCCACGTTCAGTTCGTCATAAGCTTTAGGGGGCATCGAGCGGCGCAGGAGGGGAAAAAGCATAGTATCTTCACGGTCTACGTGAGCCTGGTTCATCCGGCAGAACTGATGAATGGCGCTTCCCATCGTACGGCGTTTCTCAAGGTCCTTTGCGGAAAACCCCGAGCAAAGGCCCTTCAGAATCTCCGTCAATCGGGATGATGCAGCGTGCTGTTCTCTCAATACCCTGGTGAGGCCGCTCATTTTGTTGGCCGAATCAAAGAGGGAATAGATTCGACTTTCTTCGAGTTTCTGGTGATGCTCGACCACGAAGAGGCGCACTATTTCGACGGTACCGTAGACTATTTCCGGAGGAAGGTCCATCCGCGCATCCATTCCTCCCCTGATCTCCTCAAGTATAGCCAGAGCGCGGCGCAACACTCCATGTTGCCGGGCCAGAATCTCAATCGCTGTATCGTTATCCTCCCTCGATTGGCTGGACTGGGAGCAGGCCGCCAGGACCCCGGCGCCCGAGACCCCGGCCAATGCCATAAAACTGCGGCGGGAAATGGATTTTTCCAAAGACATCGGCTCTCCTGGAACTGTGAAGGATTTCTGGAGTATGGAATTGCTCGGTATTTTGCGGGGCAAACTTTTCATCTCTTGAGGTTCATCGCCCGGATCGTTGTCTGATTTCGAACGACGAAAGACTTAATGGATTTAAAACCCCGTGTCAACATGGTTGATTTAAATTGGTTGCCGGTCGATAATGCGCTCGAGTTGCGCCCATAATCATTAGAGTGTTAAAGTAGATAGCTCGTCTCCTTTTGATAGGTCAAAGGCTTTTCATTTGCCGTGATGGTGAAAAATGGACGCCCAAAAGATTTCCTCTCTCAAAATAGCTGACTCCGCGGAGTTCTCGGTATCACGGGGAAAGCGAAAGCTCATCTGGATTGCCGTTCTGGTCGTTCTCGCGGTAGTGCTTTTATTCTTTTTGCTTAACACGGGTCTTCTCAGATCGGCCGCAAAAGTTCGGACATCCGCGGCTGACTGGGTTTATCCCTCGCAGGTCATCACACTGTTCAACGCGAGCGGCTATGTGGTCGCTCAGCGGAAGGCCGCCGTCGCATCCAAAGGGACCGGCAGGATCGTCTACCTGGGGGTCCAGGAAGGTAGCCGCGTCAAGGAAGGGGACGTGATTGCGCGGCTCGACAGTGACGATCTCAAAGCCGAAAAGCACCAGCTCGAGGCGCAGCTCGTGGTCGCAAAATTCGACCTGGAGCGCTCGGAGACCGAATTGGCGACGGCTGAGATAAACTACAGGCGTCACAAGGAACTGCTGGGTAAAAAGGCCGCTTCGCAGCTCGATATGGAAAACGCGGAAGACAGGTTTTTAAAGGCAAGAGTGGCGGTCGATTCGGCCAAGGCAAACATCAAGGCCGTAGAAGCCTCGATCCGGAGGCAGGCCGTCCTGATCGAGTATACGATCATTCGTGCTCCTTTCGATGGCGTGGTGCTTACAAAGGATGCCGACGTGGGGGAAGTCGTCGCCCCGTTCGGTTCGGCGAATAACGCCAAGGCAGCCGTCGTCACGATGGCCGACCTCTCATCTCTGATGGTGCAGGCTGACGTTGCAGAGTCGTTTCTAAGCAAGGTGCGAATCGACCAGCCATGTGAAATCCAGCTGGACGCGGTTCCGGACACCCGTTTCCCGGGGCTGGTGCACATGATTGTGCCGACAGCCGACCGAATGAGGGGGACGGTAATGGTAAAGGTGCGTTTCAAAGAGCTGGACCCGCGTGTTCTGCCGGAGATGAGCGCCAGGGCTGCTTTTCTATCACGCCCTCTGGCGGAAGGCGAAAATAAGCCTGTGTTGGGCATTCACCGCGATGCTCTCGTATCAAAGGGAAGCGAAGAAGGCCTTTTTCGCGCGGATCGGGGACAGGCTGAATGGGTCCCGGTGCAAGATCCGAAATTCATGGGAGACTATCTCCTGGTTGGGCCGCCGATAAAGAACGGAGATAGAATTGTAATAAAACCGCCCCCCAGCCTCAAATCCGGCGACCGGGTGGAGATTTCGGAATAACTTTCCAGGCGCTGTTATGGATAACGGCTCGGATAAATTCACGGTAATCGCTGAAGGAATTCACAAAAGCTATTCACGGGGGAGCCGGAAGGTGCCGGTCCTGTACGGCATCGATCTCAAGGTGGGCCGGGGGGAATTCCTCGCCCTGATGGGACCGTCCGGTTCGGGAAAGACGACCCTTTTGAACCTCATCGCCGGTCTGGACCGTCCTGATTCGGGCAAACTGGTTGTGGCGGGCGTTCCGATCTCCGATCTGCGGGAAACGGAACTTGCGCGCTGGAGGGCTCACCATGTCGGGTTCATATTCCAATTCTACAATCTCCTGCCTGTTTTGAGCGCTTTGGAAAACGTTGAGCTGCCGTTGCAGCTTCGGCCCCTTTCCAGGAAAGAGCGAAAAGAGCACGCGGTGACAGCCCTCGAACTGGTCGGACTCGCCGACAGGCTCCGCCACCGCCCCGGAGAGCTGTCCGGCGGAGAACAGCAAAGAGTCGCAATAGCGCGCGCAATAGTAACCGATCCCTCCCTCATCGTAGCCGACGAGCCGACCGGGGACCTGGACAAAGGTGCCGCAAAAGAAGTCCTCTACTTATTGGAACAACTCAATGCGGAGTTTGGGAAAACCATAATAATGGTAACCCATGATCCGAAAGCGGCCGAGTCCGCCACGCGAATGTGCCACCTCGAAAAGGGCGTGCTCGACACCAACGCCTGAGAAATACCCCTGATGCAAATCCTGCTGCAATTTCCCGCAATGACCGGCTCCCTGGTTTAACTCCAAAGTCACATATCCGTAACATTATTGTAACAAAAGGTTGTTAAAGGAAGTACGGATCATATCGTTTTGACCAAAGTTGTGGATTTCCTGCCCTATAAAACATCAACTTTTTGCCAAGGAGAAGAAATGAAGCTGACCGGGGTCTTCGCGTGCACTTTGATTATCCTTCTTTCCTGTCTGAGTCCGGCCCTGGCCGGGAACATTCGTATCGACGGTTCGACTACCGTTCTGCCGATTGCGCAGAAAGTCGCCGAAGCCTATATGAAAGAGCATCCCGATGTGACAATTTCCGTTTCGGGCGGCGGGTCAGGCAACGGGATCAAGGGCATTATCGACGGTACGATCGACATAGGCGACAGTTCCCGGTTCATCAAAGAAGAGGAAGTTAAACTGGCTGTCGATAAGGGGGGATATCCCGTCCCCTTCGGTATCGGCTACGACTGTATCGTGCCTGTCGTTCACCCCAGCAACTCCGTTTCCAACCTGACACTGGAGCAGCTAAAGGCGATCTACAAGGGCGATATCCAAAACTGGAAGGAATTAGGCGGACCTGACCTGAAGATAGTTGTGATTTCACGCGACACATCCTCGGGGACCTATGAAGTCTGGGAAGACAAGGTAATGAAAAAGGAGCGGGTATCGCCTGGCGCAATGCTTCAGGCCTCCAATGGAGCCATAGTGCAGGCGGTTTCATCAAATAAGTTCGCCATCGGCTACATCGGCCTGGGATATGTGAACCAGACGGTTAAGCCGGTGACGGTTAACTCGATTCAAGGAAACGAGGCAACGACCCTGAACGGTATATACCCGATATCCCGGCCGCTTTTCATGTTCACAAGAGGCTGGCCTGCGGGCGACACTCTGAAGTTCATAAATTACGTACTGTTTCCGCAGAAGGGCCAAAAACTAGTAAAGGAGGCGGGATTTGTTCCGCTTTACTAATCGGCCGGACCTGCCGGCCGGGGTGAGAGAGGAGCCCTCTCTCACCCCGGAGGCCGGACACTCCGGTTTGTTCGGGAGTCGAAAAAGAGACGAGGCTATTCGCTATTCGCTTTTCATAATAGCCCTAGTCTCCCTTCTGATTCTTGCCGCAATTTTAGTTTTCCTCTTTGTGGAGGGGATCCCCATACTCAGGAAAGTGTCCCTCGGGGACTTCCTTTTCGGACGTGAGTGGTATCCGACGTCCAGTCCCGCATCTTTCGGGATCTTCCCACTCTTGGTTGCTTCTATTGCGGTGACGGTGGTTTCGACGATTTTTTCAGCCCCCCTCGGCATCATGACAGCCATTTACATGGCCGAAATAGCTTCTCCCAGGGTTCGCAACATTATAAAGCCGGTTGTGGAGCTCCTTGCCGCCCTGCCCTCCGTTGTGATCGGCTTTTTCGGAATGGTCGTGGTGGCTCCTTTTCTCCAGGACGTCTTCAATTTGCCGACCGGTCTTAATTTGATGAACGCCTCCCTGATGCTGGCCTTGATGTCGGTGCCGACGATCTGTACGATCTCCGAGGACGCCATTCAAAGCGTTCCCAAAGATCTCAAGGAGGGCTCCCTTGCTCTCGGAGCGACGCATCTGGAAACCATCATCAGGGTGATCCTTCCTGCCTCCCTGTCCGGAATCAGCACTGCGGCCATCCTCGGTGTGTCCAGGTCTATAGGGGAGACCATGGTCGTGCTCATGGTCGCGGGCGGCGCGGCGCTTATCCCTACATCACTTTTCGATCCCGTGCGTCCGATCCCGGCAAGCATTGCCGCGGAGATGGCCGAGGCCCCGTTCAGGGGTGATCATTACCACGCTCTGTTCGCCCTCGGGGTTATTTTGTTCCTGTTCACGATGGGGTTTAACCTGATAGCGGCCTACATATCTGACAAACACAAGCAGACTGGGGCCGCAAGCCTCTAGGCTCTGCAAGGAATGTTTACTTGGAAAACTTGGTCTTGAACAAAGATACCGTTGCTGCCGAAAAACCAGCCATAAAGCCTGAGGGCAGTGGGGCGAGCCGGCGCGCCTGGCACCAGGCAATGGCATTCACGATGCTTCGTTTTGCTACATTGATTAACGGCCTGGCACTTGCCATAATCATCGGCTTTCTGGCTTATAATGGATGGCGGGCAATCGGCTGGAGCTTTCTGACCGAGCCTCCGTTTGACTCTATGACCAAGGGGGGAATCCTTCCCTGCATAGTGGGGACCCTTATACTCAGCCTGGGCGCCATGGCGGTCGCTCTTCCCCTCGGCACCGCCTCGGCCGTCTTCCTTCATGAGTACGCGCGACCGGGGACAACCGTCCGGCTGATCAAATTCGGCGTGAACAACCTTGCCGGGGTCCCTTCCATCGTGTTCGGGCTATTTGGATTGGCTTTTTTCGTGACCTGGCTGAAACTTGGAGTTTGCATTCTTTCGGGTGTGCTGACTCTTGGCGCGCTCGTTCTGCCTATTGTGATCGGGACTGCCGAAGAAGCCCTGTCGTCTGTCCCGGCGAGTTACCGCGAGGCGTCGCTGGCCCTTGGGGCCAGCAGGTGGCAAACCGTTTCCAGGGTCGTCCTTCCAGCCGCGCTTCCTGGAATTCTTACCGGCGCGATCCTGGGGGTCAGCCGGGCAGCGGGAGAAACCGCCGCCATAATGTTCACGGCGGCTGTCTATTTTACCCCGCGTCTTCCCACTTCACCTTTCAGTCAGGTAATGGCGCTACCCTATCATATCTATGTGCTCGCCACAGCGGGAACGCAAATCGATCTGACCCGTCCAATCCAGTATGGAACGGCCTTAGTTTTGATTTTCCTGGTGCTGGGCACGAACCTTGCCGCGATTCTCTATCGGGCAAAACTCAGGCGATCCTAGGGGGAACGCTTCGACATCTAGCCGAACCTGCCCGTGATATAGTCTTCAGTCTGTTTTTTGGCGGGCCTTGTAAAAATGATCTCGGTAGCATTCATCTCTACAAGAGAACCCATGTAGAAGAAGGCCGTGTGGTCTGAAACCCTCGCGGCCTGCTGCATATTGTGGGTCACAATTACGATCGTGTATTCCTTCTTAAGCTCGCCTATCAATTCCTCTATCTTTTGGGCCGCGATGGGGTCGAGCGCCGAGGCCGGTTCGTCCATCAGCAGGACGGCAGGCTCCACTGCAAGGGCCCTCGCTATGCAAAGCCTTTGCTGTTGCCCGCCCGAGAGGTCGAGCGCCGAACCGAGGAGCCTGTCGCTCACTTCGCCCCACAGTGCCGCTCGCTTCAGGCTTGCCTCGACGCGTTCCCCAATAAATCCTCTGTCCCTGACGCCGTTTACGCGCAGCCCATAGGCAACATTTTCAAAAATCGTTTTGGGAAACGGGTTTGGCTTTTGGAAGACCATCCCGACTTTTCGCCTCAACAAAACCACATCGACGTTTGGATCGTATATGTTCTCGTTGTCCAGGCAGATTTCCCCTTCGAGCCTTCCCTGCTGGATGAGATCGTTCATGCGGTTGAGGCACCTTAGGAATGTGCTCTTCCCACAGCCTGAAGGCCCTATGAGTGCTGTCACACGGTTCTTGTAAATATCGAAAGTGATATCTTTCAACGCCTGGAATTTCCCGTAGAAAAAATTCACTCCCTTTGCGGATATTTTGACTTCCTGGCTCATCTCGCTCTTTCTTGAGGCCTGACATGGCGAAAAACTTGCCGTCTCGGATAATGGCCCCTCACTGCGCCGCCGGGGGCAGGGTAAAAAGGAAGGTCGATCCGGCAGACATCCCGTTTCTGGGGCTTTCAACCCAGATCGTCCCTCCATGATTCCTGATTATATGCCTGCAGATTGCAAGTCCCAACCCGGTGCTCCCGGATTCTTTGCCCCGATGCCGTTCAATTCGGAAAAATCGTTCGAATATTCTCTGCCGGTCCTGCTTGGGAATTCCAGGCCCGCTGTCGCTGACGCCAATAACAACTTTGCCGCTCTCCATGCTTGAAAAAACCTCAATCTGTCCACCGGACGGACTGTACTTCACGGCGTTTTCCAAAAGGTTGCGAAAAACCTGAACGAGTTGATCGAAATCGGCCTGCACAACCGGACCATCCGGCGAAAGATCGTCATCGAGGGTTACACCTTTGGACTCCGCCGCAGGCAAACAAGCCTTCCATGCATCTATCATGGCCTCCCCGGCTTTGATCGGTTTGATATCCATGATCGCATTATTGTAGTCCTCCACCTTAGCAAGCTGGAGCAGATCGTTTACCATTTTGATCATATTGTTTGTGTTCTTGAAAATTACCTCAAGGCATGAATTGCGCACCTCCGGATCGTCCTCCGACATCAAAACTTCCGTGTAGCCTTTGATTGAAGTGAGAGGCGTGCGCAACTCATGGGAGGCGTTGGCGACGAAATCGCGGCGAACTTTTTCAAGCCTTTTCAGTTCCGAGATGTCGTGCAGGGCTATAATAGCGCCGTATTCGTCTTTGATCTGCTCTATGCGGACGATGTTGACATGGTAAATCCGATCCGCACTGATGGCCAGTTCGCTGTGGTACGAGTGGATTTCATTTCCAAGCACTCGCTCGCAGGCCGCCTGGAGTTCGGGGTTGCGCACCACCTCAAGTGGTCTGCGCCCCTTGAGTTCAGGTATCAATGAAAACATGTTCCTGGCTGCGCGGTTTGTCGAATCGATCCTTCCCTCGGAATTCAACAGCAGGATGCCTTCTTCGATACCTTCCAGAATGCTCTCCAGTTCAAGTTTTTGCTTTGTGATCGTCTGGATGTAGGACTCGACGCGCTCCGCGTTTTCTCTGATGGATTTTGCAAGAGGATAGAAGTAGTTGCCGGGTTGGAACTGGGGAAGGTGCTTCACGTTTCCCTGTCCGATTGAGTCGGCAGCACTTGAAAGCAGACTCACCGAGCGGCTGAAGCCCACCATCAGGCCGAAGCTGATTATTGCAAAGGTGAGGAAACCGGTAAATGTTATCAGGTGCTGAATGACAGCAGACTTTTCGAGTCCGTAGAATATTACCGAGACGGGAATGGCAATTCGCAACAGGCCACCGGGGATTTTCCCCCTTCCCTCTACTCTTTGGGCGACATAGAACAGGTCGGTCTGCAGCGTGCCGCTGTAACGAAGGCTGGTCCCCGTGGGCTGCCGATAGGCTTCGACGATTTCCGGACGACTCGCATGGTTATCAAGACCGGGGGTCTGGTCGAACGGCACATCGGAATCTGCGATGACCCGTCCGTCTTCGGCCACGTAAGTCGCTCGCAGATGCAGAAAGCTTGAGACTTTTTTCAACCAGGCGTGGAGTTCTTCCGGACCCTTAAACTCCTGGTTCGAGAACAGGTCTTTCATCAGATCGAGTTCTCTTGAGGCCCTGGCCTTGGTTTCCGAAAGGATTTCCTTTTTCAGATAGTTGTTGTAGTAGAGCGAGGGCAGAAAAATAGCCAGAAAAAATAATCCCCACAATACGAGCAACAGGCGGGTTCTAATTCTAAATCTTAAACGCATATCAACCCCGGAAACGATATCCGACTCCCCGCACCGTCTCTATCCAGTCCGCGCAATCGAGCAGCTTTTGTCTGAGGCGGCGTATATGGGTGTCAACGGTGCGTGCGTACCCTTCGAAATGATACCCCCAAACCCTGTCCAGCAACTGTTCACGGTTGAGCACCTTGCCCTGGTTGTTCGCCAGTTCGGACAGTAATTTGAACTCTGTGGCCGTCAAATTGATCTCTTGTCCTTCCAGGTTCACCCGATGACCTTCGAAGTCTATTTCCAACCCTGACTTCTTAAAAATCGCCGCGGGCTGATATTCTTGTCCGGCACGGCGCAAAATCGCCCGGACCCTCAGAAGAAGCTCCCTGGGGCTGAATGGTTTGACCACATAATCGTCGGCCCCCAATTCAAGGCCTATGATGCGATCTATTTCCTCTCCACGGGCCGTCACGATCAGAACCGGAACGGCGGCCGTCCTGGGATCGCGCTTCATAGCCTTACAAACCTCCAGACCGTCTATCCCCGGAATCATCAAGTCCAGAACAAGCAGATCGGGCGGATGCCTGCGAATGAGGTCGAGCGCTTCATAGCCATTGTCCGATACCGCGACTTCGAATCCGGCCTTCTTCATTGTGATGGCCAGAAGCTGCGCTATATCGTCGTCATCTTCGACAACCAGAATCTTTGACTGGTTCATCTCATCCTCACTGGTCTCCAGAACTGGTCAATTATAACTTCAACTCCCCACAATGTGCCGATCTTCTCTGCGACTCGCCAAAACCTGAGAGCAGCCGGCCGACCGGAATGAGCATACAATCAGTTATACTATTATCATCTCGTGTACATATTGTTACGCCAATGTTACAGTTATGTTACGAGCAATTATTTTTTTAGCTCCAAACTCATGTATGGACAAAAACAGACGGCCCCTGGGACCAGGTCCGGGCCGCCCAATTTGGTGTCGGATTCAGTTCCAGCCGTAACCTCCCGGTCACGGACAAGAATGCGGCAGGCAGGCGTCAGCTTTTCCAGGATATGCACTCTGCCGGGCAGATTTTCATGGCTTCTTCGATGCAGGATTCACCGGCGGCTTCAAATATTACCACGCGAGCCCTGCCGGTCCTCTCGTCCATTTCAAAAACTTCGGGGCACAAATCGGCGCATGCGCCACACCCGATACAAGAATCATGGTCCACATCAACTGTCATGGATAGCATCTTCCAAATCGAAACGGCAAATAAATTGCGGGTACATTCAAAGCTCACCCCGCGGATTACATGTATTCGATTAATTCCTTCTCCTTCGGTTTCACTTTTTATTCCTCAAAGGTAACCAATCTTTTTGAAATGTGAAAGTTACCATGTTGAAATACCTTAGAATTTCAAATAGGTCATTCCACGGCTCCCCGGAAGGATTTCCTTAGCCTTCTTCACTTCACAGGGCAACAAGACATCAAAAAAGATATTGCCACAGACAACGAATCTTGGCCCCGAGACTGCCGGTCACCTATCAAAAACATCGGAAAATCGGGAGCTTTGAGGACTCCAAAATGATTATTAAATTCCGCCAAAAAGTGTAATTTCACGAGTTATTAGCAAACCAGCGGGCTGCCATGGCGGTTTTAAATTCTTCTCTACTCGTCTTTGTTTTTCGATATCTGCCGACTATCAACTGACATGCCCTCCTATATCGTTGGGAGAGGTGGAATTGATGAATGTTGGTCTCTGGTCTTCTTAGCTTGACTCCGGATATTTTTTCAAACATGATAGATTCATTCCGAAATCTCTGGTCGCTTGATCTGTTCCGAGGATGTGCCTTACCCTTCCAATGTGTCTTCCTAGTTCAATAGGAGAAGATTTTCGTTGCCAAGGAAAGAAGAACCGCAGGTGTTATGTTGGACGGCAGTTCGATACTGTTTCGACTGGCAGGGCAGGGAGGAAAAAAGAGTATGCCTAATGAACCAATCCTGAATCAGATTGCCTCAAAAATGACTCTGCGATTCTGACTGAATGGGAGATATTTCTTTTCCTTAATGATTGCTAGTCGGAGAAATGATACTATAATTTCCGAAATGATATGTTTTGTTTTTTTCAGAACGATTATTATTGACTTGATGTCTTATTTTTCTTATTAGGTTAAATCAACATTCGAGCTGTTTTCATACTTTCCAGATCAGATCGATGACTTCATTGTGCTACCGGGAGGGAAACATGAAGAAATTGTTGGATATTGCAGCCGAGATCGTTCAGGCGCAGGCCTCAGTCGCTCAGATGTCAGCCGAACAGATCGAACAAGCCCTGATCAAGACATTCTCGACTCTGCAAAGGATGCAGAAGGCCGAAGAAAAGGGAATCCTCCTTGATAGGGGTGCTGGAGAAGACGGGGGAGGCGAGGAAACACAGCCGGTTAAAAAAGAGCCGCGTGATTCCATTCAGGATGACAAAATCGTTTGCCTTGAGTGCGGGACGGAAATGAAACAACTGACGACTAAACACCTCAGTTCTCATGACCTCACGCCTCGGGACTACAAGAAGAAATGGGGATTTTCGCTCAAACAGCCTCTTTCAGCCAAATCTTTGACGAAGGCAAGAAGTAAGTCCGCCAAGAAAAGAGGGCTTCCTGAAAATCTGGTCAAGTTCCTCGAGGCAAGAAAGCAGAAAAAGGCCGAAGCCGTTGGAGGCAACCCGGTCGAGCAGCCAAAAGAAGCCAGACCTACTGTCAAAAGAAGACCAAGAGCGCGAAAAAGTGTGTAACAATCTCAAGCGGGTTCTTTTGAATATTCTCTCATGTCTGCATGCGGGGTGAGGCCTTGAGCCTGCCCCGCACCTTGTTGGTGTATTGCAGTCCGGATTCTTTGACCTCGAGAAATTACTTGCATCAGGAAAATTTGAATTGATAGTTCCAGGTTTTCCCTGCAGGGCGCCAGTGTGCCGAGCGATCGGAGCCGATTTTGGCAGGGAAATTGCTTGACCGGACATGCTGTTGGCAATTCGGTTTTGAAGATCACATCTAAAATTCCCTGAATTCGAGCCATGTTCCATTTGTAAGATTCTTGAACCGGGCCTTCCGGGTAATTTGCTCTTTAATAATCCGGACTCAGATTTTTCATTATGGAAAAAGATGGCAGGACTCGAATAGGCACGTCTGGCGTGAAAGAATCGAAAGTTGGGCACAAAAATCCCGGGATCTGTTCTGCTATTTCGACAATGACGAAGCCGGCTTCGCGGCCCTGAACGCTTTAGACCTTCGGAAAATGGTCGATGAGGGGTATCCCTGACCAACGCAATAAAATTTTTTAAAAGCACAAAATATTGTTCGTGTATTGTATTTAACTGATATAATAGAACCCTCTCCTGGGATGGGAATCTTATTTTTTCAGGAAAACCGGACAGAATTATGGTAGATCACCTTCTTGACAATACGCAATTGGTTATTTACCGTTAGTTCAGATTCTCCAGAGCAGTTTCCCATCCGGATAACGGAAGGTATAAAATCCTGGTAAGCAATACCCAGACTTGTTTTTAAAGACGCGCTCATCTGGCGGCCGGATGAAATCAGTACGTGTACACGCAGTTAAATCGTTCAAATCTAAAATGGGTGCAACAGAAGGAAAGTTATGCAGATCGAGTACAAGAACATTGATCCGAAGCTCGTAGTGAACGAAATTCGGAATGGCAGGTCCCTGGAATCGGTCCAGAAAGTGTTCGGATTGAAATTCAAAAGCGAAGTACAAGATTTGTATCTGAAAGGGCTTATGGAGATGGGGGAAATTCCTCAGGTTGAATTCAATAAACCCGTATCTCCCAAGATCCAGCCCCCTGAGAATCACGAGAGGACGGTGTTTCACAAACGGGATCGCACAAATACCCCGGTGTCCAATCCCACCGTGATAGTCAAAACAGGAAATTTCCGCACTATCGGCCACAGCGGCAGCATAACTCTTAACAAAGCACTGTTGATCGAGATGCTCGGGTTCGGAATCGGGGATTCGTTTGAGATATACAGGGAAGACGATAAGGTGGTCCTTCAGAAGTCACTTAACCCGATATAAACCTTCAGTGCTGGACCGCAAATATCCGCAAAGCGCCAGCCTTCTGACCCGAAAGCCCGCTCGGATACCTGCTACGTTTTTTTTCTGAGTTTATTCAGGACGTGAAGAAACCGCCACATGGCGGTCAGGTTGGTTCCGAAGGCAAGGACGATAAGCACGCCTTTAAGGCCCAGGTCCATCGCCCACATGCTTCCGCTAAGGCCGGCCAACAGATTTATGAACGGGTTGAGCATTCCAGCGACCCCCAGCAAGATTATCCTCTCGCCTCTCTGGAAAAAACCTACGAGACACCTTTCGCCCAAGCCTTCGGCTCGAGCCTTGGTGTAGCTTACCATCAGGGAGCCGAAAAGAATAAGAAGGATCAGCAGGGAATAGGCGGTTTGGGCGTTATGGTGGCGATAGAAATAGAACCAGACGCCCAGATAGATTATGAGTTCCGTGTACCGGTCCAGCACGGAATCCAAAAAAGCCCCGAATTTTTTGCTCTGACCGGTTGCACGTGCCAGCGACCCGTCCAGAGTATCCAGAAGACCTGTCAGAAGTGTGAATACTCCACCCAGAAACGGGAAATAGATGAAGGAAAGCCCTGCCAGCATGCTGATCAAAAGCCCGCCATAGGTGACGTGATTTGGCGTGAGCTTCCAGTCTACCAGCTTGGGAACAATTCGCTTCTCAAGGATTCTATAATATCCCGTTTCGATTGGCGTTCCCTTGAGCATAATACCCTTCAAATGAGAGGTTTCGCGCACGCAGATGGAACAAGTTCTCTGGATACCAAATTTTAAAGTATAGATCAAAACAATACGCTCGCCGGCAATGTACGGCAATAGTATGTCACTATGAATTCCATAAATTCAAAATCGCCCAGGTCGACAGGGAAAAATCGGGGATTTTCACCTGTACGGTCTCTCCCCTGTCAAGATCGGTGCTTTGCGGACCGAGAAGCGCATACGCCAGGCACGTCCTCAAAGACGAAATACCGGCCGGAATCTTTGTAACTGCGTAGCAGGGGGTGAAGTCGCACGATCCGCTCTTTATTTCCAGAATACCTTCAAACGCCTGATATACGCCTTCGCTTTTGGTCATGCGGCCGAGGCTGCGGGCATCCAGCGAAAAACTTCCACATCCGCTGAGGCCAAGAAAGCATCGGATCACGGGAGCGGCAATCTCTTCGTAGACTATCCTGCCTGCCCATGGATTTCCTGGAAGTCCGAGAAAAATGCGTCCGTTCCCGGTCGCCAGAGCGCTGCCTTTTCCAGGCACAAGATTGAGGCTTTGGAAATGCGTCTTTAAGCCCAGCCTTTTCCAGACATCCGAAATGAAATCCCTTTTTCCCCTCCCCATTCCGCCCGTCGTGATCACAAGGTCGGCTTCCGCCCTTTGCAGCCGGCAGAAGATTACATCCGGATCGTCCGGGGTCACTCCCAGTTCGATTGGTTCCGCTCCGGAGGACCGGACCAGATTGACGAGCAGGTGAGTGTTGTTGCTGGGGGTGGATGCGCGCTCATCGCTGCGCCCCGACCCCTGCAGCTCGTCTCCGGTGGCCAGGATCGCCACGCGGGGGCGCCTGATCGAGTGCAGCGCTTTTCTGCCGGCAGCCGCGGCAATCGCGAGCCGTGTGGGGGTGAGTATATCGCCTTCTTCCAGAAGGATGTCGTTTCGACGCGCCTCACTACCCGGAGCGATCACCCCCGATCCGGACCGGATCGGACCTCTCAGCACGAGGAAATTCCCGCTCAGAGCAGCATCTTCAAAGGGAATGACCGCATCCGTTCCGTCGGGCAGAACACTTCCGGTCATTATCCTAAAGCTCTTACCCCTGAGCGCTTTTTCCGGCATTTTCCCGGCTACCGTTTCTCCAGGGGCGATCTCCAGGAAGACCGGGGCCTCAGGACCGGCAGATGCGCAGTCGCGGCTCGACAGTGCGAAGCCGTCCCATTTCGACCGGGCATTTCCCGGAATGTCGCGACCCGCTGACAAGGGTTCGGCAAGCACCCTGCCCAGCGCTGAACCCAGATCGACCAATTCCCGGTCGAGCCTTCTCGCCAAACTGAGGGCGATTTGCCTAGCTTCTTTCAAGTCCATCGAGTTCAGCCAGATCGGAAGGGGTATTCACATTTTTGAAACTGAGCGCGGCAGGATCTACCTTTCGCCATGTTTCCTCGGCAATAGTTTTAAGCCTGATCTCCCGGTAAAACCCGACGACCCTGCGCCCGTTGGGTGCTGAAAGCCGGCGCGCAATCGCCGGCAGGCACCTGCGATGGTACAAAGCAACCAGGGGATTGAAATTATCATTCAATTTCGGAACGACCGCATCGAAACCTTCTTTTTCTTCCAGAATCAGGGAAGCCAACTGCGGAACCAGAAAGGGCATGTCGGCGGCCTTCACGAGGACCCACTCGGCCGGACTGAACAGCAGGGCCGTGTAAATTCCTCCAAGCGGTCCCTGATGAGGAATTACGTCCATTGCCAGCATCACACGCATTTCCATGTAAGGCGCAAGATTATTGGCAACAACCATGATCCGGTCGCAAAAAGGGCGCAACGAGTCGGTTGCCCAATCGAGCAGCCGTTTGCCCCCATAGCTGTGAAGGACCTTATTTGTGCCGAATCTGATGCTTTTGCCCCCGGCCAGGACGGCCCCCGTTATCATGCCGATTTTCCGTCAACGAACTAAAGGTTAAGATAGACACCTCGGACCGGTTGGGGCGGTACGGAGTCCATTATGGATCATGACCTGCGTTCAATCCTTTTCCCCCAGCCTGATCTGAATGGTGATCGTTCCGGGTTTTTCCCAGCCCCGAAGGCTCGATAGCATCCCCTTTATTCCTCCGAGCACAAAATCTTCGACAAAGTCCTTCATGGGCAGTTGTTTCCCGTCCAATTGAACGAGCATTTTCCGTTTCTTCCTGCCCTTTAGATATCGCTTCTCCACCAGGTCGGCAACTCCCCGCAGATCGGCGAATGAAAACCTGGAGACCGGCGTATCCACCTCATCGTCGGAGACAACGGCGATAAGATTATCACCTGGGCCGCAAATCGGTTTAGGCTCGACAACGGAACGGAATATCTCGATCTTCGGAAAGTGAGCTCTTTTAAAACCCTCTGCGATCAGGATGTCTTCGGTCCAGAAAAAGCGCGCGCCTATTTCTTCAAGGCTCATTTCGCCATCTGTCCGGCGGATCGAAGCAAACAGGTTCGGCGATGAAATGGCTATCACTTCGGCCCCTGCGCGCCTGAGCTTCCAGGTATCTTTGCCCTCGTGGTCGATTTCGAAACCATGGGTGTCGTGCTTTATTGCGCCTATCCGGTATCCCCTGGCAGAAAGCTCCGGGATAAGCTGTTCGAGATAAGTGGTCTTCCCCGAGTTGGATGCCCCCACAATGCAAATTATCGGCAACATAATCCATCCCATTCTCGCTTAACGATCACCACCGGCGCTCCGTGCCGAGCGCCGCCCTTCACGCCTGTCGAGATTGCAGAATTTTCAGAACACAATCCATCCGGCGCCACGATCCACTGCAGCCGAGCGTCAGACCTCGACCGTTCAGGATTCTGCGCGGTTGGCCGCGGGTGCCCCGCAATCGATAATGCGAATAACATTTTTCAGTCTCTCATTGATTTCCACAACTTCCGAAGCGATCTGTTCCAGTATATCGCCCGGCTCCCCGTATCCGGCCTCCCTGGCCCGCCCAGCCCAGAGTCTGTACGAACGGGCGTGTTCCTCATTGTGGCTTATCCAGTATTCCGCCATTTTTCTAAGTTTTTCAACTCCAGTAACGGTTTCCGCCTTTCCCCCACAATCATGATGCTCGTGCGTCTTTTCCTGTCTGTGCTCGTCATGCATAGCCTGACTCCGATGACCTGACCATCGCCACCTTCAAATTCCATCCGTGCTGCCTGTGGTTTCTACTGCAAATTGCACCTGTCGCGGAATGGACCGCCCTCCCGCGCATTCAAAATGTCATCCGCCTGTCGCCCGCCCACAATGTTGCCCATCCACAATTGACCCCGGCATTCCGGTATGATAGCCTTCCATTGCAAAGGAGATTACTCATGATTCCCTACCCGAACATAAGTCCCGACATCATCTCCATCGGCCCTGTCCACGTCAGATGGTATGGGGTGATGTATGTGCTCGGTTTTGTGGCCTCCTATTTTCTTATCCAGAAACAGGAAAGGTCGAAACAGATCGGGCTGGTAGGCACGACGGCCCAGGATCTGATTTTTTACCTTGCAATTGGAGTGATCGCCGGTGGACGGCTCGGCTACATCCTTTTTTACGAATATAATGACTTTATGCCATATATCAAAAATCCCCTGGAAATAATAGCAACATGGCATGGAGGAATGTCATTTCACGGTGGTCTCATCGGGTGCATCCTGGCGACGTGGATTTTTGCGAAGCGAAGAAAAATGCCCTTCGCCGCCATAATCGACTCGGCGGTCGTGACCTGCCCGATCGGTCTGGGATTTGGCAGGTTGGGTAATTTCATTAATGGCGAACTGCTGGGCCGCCCTTCCGATCTCCCATGGGCTATGATCTATCCAGCCGGAGGACCGATCCCGCGCCATCCGACTCAACTCTATGAGTCTTTAGCTGAAGGCTTGCTGCTCTTCATCATAATGTGGAACTTGCGAAAGAAACCTTTTAAAGACGGCATGATGATTGCCTTTTTCCTCCTTTTCTACGGAGTAATCCGGTTTCTTATCGAATTTCTCAAAGAGCCCGATCCTCAACTGGGCTTTTTACTCGGCTACTTTACCATGGGACAGATCCTGTGCATGGCGATGATCGTAACCTCCATACTATTGTTTCTCTATCTGAACCGCAACGCTGAAGCCCAGACGGCGCACTGACCTCAGGCGCGCCGGACCGCAGAGTTGAATGAGGTCAATCTCAATGGTACCCGATCTACAGGCGATTTTACGATACCCATCTCCGCTGATAGTCCGTGACTGGCGTTCTCTTTATGAACAGCGAAAAAAAAGCGCTCGAAAGGCCCTTGAGGTAATCAGGAGCGGACATCGAGTGTTTATGGGCTCGGGATGCAGCGAACCGCAACACCTGGCTCAGGGCCTCGATGAAAGACTGTCTAATCTGGCCGACCTGGAAATACTGCACATCCTGAGCGTGGGAAAGCCGCGTTTCACACAAGCGGACCACGACCAGTGCCGCCTGAAGTCGTTCTTCGTAGCGGTTTCGAGCCGTGAGGCCGTCGCACAGGGACGCGCCGACTACACGCCGGTAAACCTGGTGGACATCCCCGGCCTGTTTCGTTCCGGCGCCATGCCCATCGACGTTGCCCTTATCCAGGTATCGCCCCACGACGACCATGGCTTTTGCTCCTACGGCATAGCCGTGGACATAGTTAAATCCGCGGCCGAAAGCGCCAGGCACGTGATAGCTCAAGTCAATCCCCTGATGCCCCGGACCCTGGGAGACTCATTCATTCACGTGAGCCATATCGACGCGTTCGTCGAACACGAGGAGCCGCTGCTCGAATTCGGACTTCCCATCATGAACCGGATTGCCCTGGATATCGGCAGGCACGTTGCGGGGCTGATCGAAGACGGGTCTACCATCCGGGCGGGGGTGGGCAGCGTCTCCACAGCCGCCCTGTATGCGTTGGAGGGTAAGAAGGACCTGGGGGTCCACACGGACATGCTCACCGACGCCTACCTGCACCTGGTGCAAAAAGGCGTAATTACAAACTCCCGGAAGACCCTGCACCCCGGCAAAATAGTGGCCAGTTTCTGCCTGGGATCGAAAGAACTCTATCATTTCGTCGACAATAACCCCATGGTGGCCCTCTATCCGATAGATTATACGAATGATCACCTGGTTATCTCCGAGAATGACAAAATGGTGACCATCAGCTCGGGCCTGGAAGTGGATCTCTCCGGACAGGTCTGCGCTGACTCGCTTGGCTATGAAATCTACAGCGGAGTAGGGGGGACGATCGACTTTCTGCGTGGGGCGATGGGTTCTCGCGGCGGCAAAACGATTATGGTGCTGCCCGCTACCACCATGGACGGAACTAAATCGAGAATAGTTCCGGCACTCACCGAAGGCGCCGGGGTGGTCACAACGCGCGGCGGCGTCCAATACGTGGTTACCGAATACGGCGCCGCCAACCTCCAGGGCAAGAGCCTGCGGCAAAGGGCGCTTTCGCTCATCTCCATCGCGCATCCCGACTTCAGGGACGAACTCGCGGAAGCCGCCGAAAGAATTCACTACCTCGAAAAAAACCCTGTGCGCAAGACGACCAGCCGGGCCATCTACCCTCACGACTGGGAGTATGCTCAGAGTTTCAACGGAGCCGGTCTTATCAATTTCCGGCCTGCAAAAACAACCGACGAACGGTCACTCAAAGAGTTTTTTTACTCGCTGCCGAGGGATGAAGCCTATTTCCGATTCCTGTCGCACATGAAAGTTTTTCCCCTCTATGACGTCAAAGCCATGGTAAACATCGATTACCACAGGGACATGTGTATCCTGGGGTTTGCGGGTGAGCTGGGCTTCGAGAAAATCATCGCCATGACTCACTACCGGCTTGACGATGAAACGAGGGAGGCGGAAGTCGATTTTGCAGTGCACCCCGACTTTTCGGGCTACGGCATCGCCATATCGATGATCAGCCATATAGCCAAAAAGGGCAGTGAAAGAGGCATAGGATCGCTATGTTCCTACGTGGCTTCCGGAAGCGAACGGGTGTTCCGGGTCTTCCGAAGTCTTCCATACCCGGTGGAAAGTTCTCTTAACGACGGTATCTATGAGATACGGGTCCGGCTCTACTAACACATTATCAACTAAACTCTTGCAGGTTCAGACCAGAAACCGTCATTCCCGCAAAGGCGGGAATCCAGTTTTTTTTCAGCTATCTGGACACTCTGGCCCCCACCTGCGAGACGGTGTCACAATTGTTGGGCTCTTAAGAGATTCCCACTTAAAGGCGGAAATCCGGCGTCAAACAGAGCCCGTCTTCCCGGCGAAGCTTGCCCCGGAAGTGTTTAATCCGGGGGCCGGGAACCAGGATCTTTTTTCCATTTTTCCAACGGTTTCTTACTGTTTTCTCCATTGCGGCACAGATTTTCGAACCAGTAGCTCATGTCCCTATTGGGACACCCTGCAACCATGAAAAGTTCACAATTTTTCGTAGGAGCGGCTTCCAGCCGCGACGAACTTTTCGAAGCAGCTCCTGAGCGGGGGTGACGACTTGTGAAAACCATGTTGACAAAGTACTGGCCGGCAGCCGGATGTCGTGCGCCCGGGGAGTAATTCTTTACCCCGATCGCCGATCGCCGGGCCTGCTCCCCGGGGCGGCGCAGGACGCACGCAAGTCTCCGGCGGCGAATTGTCCTGCCGGCTTCCGACCCTCACTGACAACCTCAGCCAAATCACGACTGGAAAGGCTGCTGCGCATGCTTGAGGAATCCGAAATAGAAGAGAGGGCCAGATACTGTTACCTGGTCTTTCTCCAGTTGAGCTGGCTTCATAGCAACGATTGCGTTCAACCGGACCGATACCTGGAATACCTGACCAGATCTTCGCTCGGACTTGGGAGCGACGAATTTATAACTCTTAGCATCAGCGATGCTCTGGGTCTGGAACACCGGCCCGACGGCGGCCTTCTGTCGCTTATCTCGCTCTACGAAGGCTTTACCAACGCTTTCTGCCAGGTGCTCCAAAAAGATGTGGAGGACATCAGGGCACAGATCCCGTCCGGTTTTCTAAAACAGCTTGCCGAAGAAATGGGTGTCGGGGACCATTTTTGATGCCGCTTCGGCATCCCTCGCCCCGGAGGTTGACTTGCAGCCCGAACCGGAGCTCACGGATCAGCTTCCTTGACTTTGGCTGGAAATGGAATACAATTATTATGCTTAATCGCCGGTGGAAATCTTCCGATTTATTACTTCAAGAGAAGGGGGCGAAACGGGTTCGACGGAGGTAAAGAAGCCCAAGTTGCATGCCGAGGTCCTGACTGCTCGTTAAACAGTTGGGAAATAAAACAAACGCAGACGATTACGCGTACGCTGTAGCCGCTTAATCGCGGCTGCCGTCTCCGGGTCTTGTTCCTGCGGGGACCAGGAGGCGTCGACTTAGTGGGATGGCTGCCGTCATGATGTCCACAGTGGCGGTGGCGAGATTTAGTGGACTGGTTCTCGGGAAATCACGTCCGCGTGAGGTCCCCGGAACGAGATTCAAAGCGCGGAATATGCATGTAGACGCTTAGGCGGAATGCTTTCGGACGCGGGTTCAACTCCCGCCGCCTCCACCAAAATCAAATCCAGTATCATCCGATACTGCCCACTGGGGCCTTATAAATAAGGCCTTTTTCTTTTTCAGTTGTACAATAAAGTCCGTATTGTGACTTTCCGAGCCCCAGGCCCGATTTAAGGCCGATGAGCAGCAACGGGATTTTGTCCGCCCTCCGGCGCATGGGGTACGCCGCCTCGAGAACTAATTGGGCAACTCAGGTAAATAATCAAACGATCTTCAGATACTGCTCTTGCAATATCTTCTTTGATCTGATCGACTTGCGTACCGAAGATTTTAACCCATTCTCCTGTTTGCCAGGTGAATTGCATTGGAAATCCATTGACCGGATATCCTGTTTCCCTTTGAGGATAAGGTGAACCGGTAGCCTCTGGGCCGTCTGGATGTCTGGTCTGATCTATTTCGCTCGTCTCTCCTCCTCATAGAATGCGAAACGGTCCAATGGCACTTTCGTTTCTATATCATAAAAATGTTTCAAACAAGCTACAGCTCGCCCGCTTTTCATGTAGGTTAAACTGGTGTCTCATAACGATTATGAATAGATGTCAAACAACTTGAGGCGAATCAGGAAATAAGTGGTGCGTTCGCATCTGAGCAACAACATTCTGAGCTTCGACTTTGTCGATGCTTGGGCCAAACCGAATGATCTTTAGTCCGTAATCGAAAGCTATCATTCGTCGTCCCCACAAGTGTTTCCGAGCTGACATATTATCCTCGGGAGAAACGCGTAGATTTGAAACGCTCCAGAGATAGAAATGCCGTACCCGTGCTATCCCGAAAAGTTCATGCCTGATCAACAACGCGTCAGGCCGAAAAAAGATTCTTTCCTTTCCGAAAAGCATCCACAAGAACGTCAAAAGCGTGAAACCACAGCCCACTGTGCAACAAGGCAGACCGATGATCTGCAAGAGATCAGGTGGCAGAACCTTTGGGATTATCACCTTGCGAGCGTTATCCACTGCACCCCAAGCGAGAAAGAAGGCGAAGATTGGCAAAAATATCATGGAAGGTATATGCCGCCCGGGAAGAAAAGCAACTTGGAAAACGTCTATACTTCCGATATCAGATTTTTCTCTGTCTGTCGGTCGCAACTTGTCCCGAAGCTCACGAATCCTTAACAAATTGAGGTAAAAAGCTGCAAGTCCAGCTATGCCGCCAGCAACAATAACAACGATAGGCCAAAACTCTTTGATCATTTGAACCAATTGCCCCACAGTTACCTTCTCCTGTCCGTTAGGAGCCTTGCATAAATATTCTCAGCGGGAAAGTGGAAAGTGCCGGCGCCATTGTGAAATAGGTAGTGGAGCGTGCTTGCGATCAGATTATTCGGTCACAGGAGAAGCTTCTCGGCCTGCGGTTCTAGAAAGTTTTGCGCGCTTTTACTCTTCTTTTGATCGTGGGTTTACTTTGTTTCTTTTCTGCTGGCAAATGGCTAGCCGCCGCTGCCTCGACCTTCTTCTGTCTCCGTTGCTCCAAGAATTTAAGTAGATTTGCAGGGAGCCCTCTTTTCTTAGCTGCTTTACTTCGTGCCTTAGTCAAAGACTTTGCCGAAAGAGGCTGTTGCAGGGAGAATCCCCATTTTTGCTTGTACTCTCTGGGCGTGAGGTTGTGTGAGGTAAGATGTTTTGCTGTGAGTTGTCTCATTTCGCTTCCACACTCCAAGCAAACAATATTGTCATTCTGAATTGATTCGCGTGGCTCTTTTTTACCTGCGTGAGTCTCCTTGGCCCTCGCTTTCCTAGCAGCACTACTATCCAGAAAGAGCCCTTTTTCTTTGGTCATTTGAATTCTTTGCAGAGCGGAGAAGGTCTCGATGAGAGAAAGTCTAATCTGCCTGGTGGACATCGGCTCAACAGAGGCTTGAGCCTGAACAATCTCTGCCGCAATATCCAACAGCCTCTCCATCACGATGAAATGGCTCTTGTGATAGAGATAATCCTCTCCGCTCTCGTCGACTATCCTTAAGAGATCATCGGTGGCGGCAGTCTCATCTGGAATGACCTCGTAGATCTTCTCCAAGATCAGAGAGGCTTCATAGTCTGCGTTATCGACACAGATGGCAAAACGTCCCTCAGGGTCCATCATCTCATCATTCCACATAACGTTTGATTTTCATGTCCTTACGCCCAATACCGTGGGCTTCGTACCAGTGTAACTCAACCAACCTAGTTTTTCCATTGTGGAGCTTGACATGCGCTTTACCCTTCAGTTTTCTCCACCTGCCCGGTCCGTAGATCTTTTTGATTTGCGCCAAATTGCGGATTCCGGCCCCGACAGCGATAGTCTCGATGTGCTCAATTTGGCCAATGACTTCAAATTTCACTGCGGATCCATAATCCCCCTACCTAATTGACTGGCCTGCATCATGAGGATCGCCAAGGCTCCTGACTAAAATGCACATTTCCGATCCAACAATGGTATTGGTCACGACTCTTGGCATAATACCTGAGAGCCACTCGAAATCATAGCAGAGATCGGGAGGTGTTGATCTTTTGGACTCATCAGGCTTGCCTAACAGGAGAGCCACCACATATAAAAAGGGCGACATTTTTTGTTTTGGGGGTACCTTTGAGGGTTTTCTGACTTTATTCTATGGCAAAATATACGTCATTCCAAATAGTTAGGTTATCAGTTTAATGGACGCCGCCGAAAGAATTCAACGTGATTCCAGGAAGTCCTCTAAACCCTGATTCATTCGGGGTTCTCTTTTTTCACTGTTCCGCCATGGTCCAATAAAATCCATTTGTATCCTGAGTCTGTCAGGCGTACTTATGAAGCTGTTTTTGAAGCACCGCCGGAACACTTTCACGGGTATAATTCAGAGCTGCCAACGGAGATAAATCATGAGTGGACGTAGACTGCTTCTTTTGTACTCGGCGCTTCTGGTTTTGGCTTTTTCCCTGCTGACCGGGTTTGCTTCTCCGGTTCCCGTCAGTGCCGAGGAGAATGGTTCTGCCGGCCTCGCGAAGTGGGCCGTGATACTCTCGCCAGGGCCGCAGACCGGAGTGCCCTGGGGCGGCTATCATGTAACGATTGCCGGATACAGTATGGCAAACGGCGGCCCCGGCAAGGGAAGCTTTTTGAAACGTCAGTTCTACTCCCTGTTTCAAGGCAACCCATGGCATTTGCATGGGGATCTTCCCGCCCTTAAGGACTGGAAGGGTACCTATACTCAGACTTTTAAGAGCCAAATTCTGGACAAGCTGGCGGACAGGTTGGCTGCATCGGGCTTTGACCGTATAAAAGGTCCTGGGTATGCCGACACGCCCTGGCATATCAGCCTGAATGGAGACTATGCCGATTCTGAGAGCATTGTTGAGATGTTCGAAAACGAAAAGACGGACTGGTATCTTTGGCGGGTCCCCGAACCCGCCCCGGACTCGGACTGTGTGAAGTCCGGTATCGATTGCCCCAGTTGGCAACCGATCCGTTAGCTTCCCGCGCTCAGGCACAGCCCATCGTCATTTCAAGTTGAGTTTTTGCCCTGAACACGGGGCGGCGCAATTCTTTCCGTAGCCTTTGCGGTTGTGGTGAATTCCTGCTTCCTGCTTCTTGCTCCTCGCTGCCTGAGTACGGAAGTTTCAATTAGATCAAAATTATCTATAATGTTACATTGGTAAAGGTGGGCGAAGCTCTGAGTTTCAAAGTAGTACTTTTCTGTAAGAACAAGAACGTCACAAGCAACAAGTTCCAGGTCATTATTGGTTATGATCCTTATATAATTATTAACGGTGATCCTGAACTGGTATCCACGCAAAGGAGATGAATGATGAAGCCGATTCTGCTGTTTTCAGTGTTTATGACGTTGGCCGCAGTGTTCTGTTCTTCAGTGACGTATGCTGGGATTCAGGATGATGTCGATCAGGCAGCGGCGATAATCCAACGCTTCCAGGATATCCCGGAGCAGTCCATTCCCAGGGAGGTTTTGAGAGACGCCAGAGGGCTGGCTATCATGACGGTAGTCAAGGCCGGCTTCATTTTCAGCGGCCGCGGCGGTACCGGCATAGTAGTGGCGCGGACACGAAAAGGCTGGAGCGGACCTTCCGCGATCGGAACCGGTGGTGCGGGATTCGGGTTCCAAATCGGTGCGGAAGTGACTGAATTTGTCTTCGTGCTCAATACCCCCGAGGCCGTGAGAGCGTTTTCTCAGGAAGGAAACATACAATTGGGCGCGGGAGTCAGTGTGGCGGCCGGTCCCATAGGACGCACCGCCGAGGCGGGCATAACTCCTGTAGCCGCAGTGTACACTTATAGTCGCAGTCAGGGCCTTTTCGGCGGCGCTTCTCTTGAGGGAACCGTCATTGGGACAAGAAACGATGAGAACACCATGTATTACGGAAGAGCGGTTACACCGGGGGAGATTTTGTCGGGGAAGGTCAAAGCGCCGAAAGGGACAGGTCGGCTTATGAAAGTGCTCTCGAGGTATTGAAAATCCGTCCGGGGCAGGGGGGGCAGGTCGTTTCGCAACCCACCCACCCCTGCTGACAGCTCGTTGAATAACGCCATTTCTTGTGGCGCCGGGAAGAGGGGGTTACTGATCAACCGGCCTTCCAGGCCTGCGACGCCGGTTCAAATTTCCGGCTGGCGGTTGGCTCTCCTGTCGGTTTAATGCCGGCCAAAAATAAAGGAGCAAGGAGCAGGGAGCAGGAATTCACCAGGGCCGCAAAAGCTACGGAAAAAATTGCGCCGCAGGGGACCCTCACTTCGTTCGGGCTCCAGTCGTACACACATGACCCACCGGGCGACGCATATAGTCCGCGCCCGATCTTTTCTGGAGGGCGGAGCGCGCGGCCGCGTGCGGGACGCACGCGCCGCCTCTCTCTGATCTTTTCTCTGCGGCCTGGTCTCTGTGGTGCTAAACAGGAGCGTCGGCAGGCTCTCAACATTGTGAGAGAAAAACTCTCAGAATGGGTTTGTTAGAATCCAGCGAATGCACAATGAATCTAATGCCTTTGTCCGAAATCACCGGCAAAGACCTCGCTTGAGTCCGGAAATCCGCGGAAGAGCATAACCTCCTTTCGGAGAAACAAAGTGAAAGAAAAACACTCGGCGGCAACCCCCCGGTTTCTCGATGCGCTGGATTATGCTGTACGCCTCCACGGAAACGATTTTCGCAAAGGCACCTCGATTCCCTATGCGGCCCACCTGCTCGGGGTGTGCGCCCTGGTTCTGTTGGACGGCGGCACCGAAGATGAAGCTGTTGCGGCGCTGCTTCATGATGCCCTCGAAGATCATCCGGGGGAAGCCGGCAGGGAACTTATCGCCGGGCGTTTCGGTGAAAGAGTTCTGGCCATCGTGGAAGCATGTACGGACACGCCCGCCGACTATAAAGGGGGCGATAAGCCGCCATGGCGACCGCGTAAAGAGCAATACCTGCAACACCTGGAAAAGGCGAGTCCGGAACAGGTGCGGGTGGCTCTGGCTGACAAGCTGGATAATGCACGCTCCGTTCTGGCAGATTACAGGCAGATCGGTGAGCCTCTGTGGAAACGTTTCAACGCAGGCAAAGAAGAGCAGCTTTGGTTTTTTCGGCGACTGGCAGAGGTATTCCGCAAGGCCGGCGCCAGGGGATTTCTCATAACGGAATTCGAACTGACCGTTTCTGAACTCGAAAAGCGAGCCGGGGCTGTCTGAACGGTTTCATCCGGAATTTGCGCCGCCATCCTCCGCAAAAGGATTGGAATGCGGGACGGGGTTACCTGGGTCGATTCCATATTTTTTCAATCGATGCCACACCGTCACACGGTTCACCCCGAGCATCCCGGCCGCCCGGGTTTGATTGCCGCCGCTTCTTATCAGGGCATCGATCAATGCCTCTTTTTCTGTCAACGGAGCCGAGACGGGGATTTCATGCCGGATTCCCTGATTTATCATCCGGGCTGGTAGATGTTTGGGGAGAATCCGGCCGCTTTCCGCGACAACAAAAGCATACTCCAGGGCGCCTCTCAATTCCCTTATATTTCCGGGCCAGCGGTAATTCATGAAAAAGTCCATGGTTTCCGGGGCCATCCCGATAATCTCCTTGCCGCTGCTGGCTTGCAGCTTCCGAACAAAATGCTCCGCCAGCAACGGAATATCATCGGTACGGTCCCTGAGGGGCGGCAAGTGGATGGGAATAACATTTATACGGAAGAAAAAATCTTCCCTGAATTTTCGTTGCGCGATCAACTGTTCCAGGTCCCTGTTGGTTGCCGTTATTATGCGGACGTCCGTCTTGATCGGCTGATAGTCTCCCACTCTTTCGAACTGCTTCGTCTCCAGAATTCTCAGAAGCTTAATCTGAATCGAAAGCGGGAGGTCCCCGATCTCGTCAAGAAAAATATCGCCGCCGTTTGCAGCCTCGAATCGCCCCTTGCGGTTCATGTGGGCGCCGGTAAAAGCCCCTTTGACATGACCGAACATTTCGCTCTCGAGAAGATTCTCATTGAGGGCGGCACAGTTCAACTGGATATACGGTTTGTCGCGGCGCGGCCCCAGCTTGTGGATGGCGTGGGCGACAAGTTCTTTGCCTGTGCCGGTCTCTCCAAAGACGATGACGGGCGCATCGCTCGTTGCCGCCTTCCTGACCACCTCGAACACCCTCTGCATGATTTCGGACCTGCCCACCATTCCCTGAAAATCGGTGTTGCCGTGCAGGAGCTTCGAGAGCTGTTCTATTTTTTCGTCCCGTTCCTCGATGTCGGAGATGTCGGTAAATGTTTCGACCGCGCCCAGTATTGTTCCGTCAGCCTCCTTCAAAATAGAGGCGTTTTTGAGCACATTCAAATATGAGCCGTCCTTTCGCACTACGGAACAGGTTTTCCTGTGTGAGGAACCCACATCGAACAGATCGCACCAGTGTCCCTCTCCTTTGGTGTGGTTCTTTTCGCATACAGCGCAATGAAAGATGGAGCATGGCTGTCCCTGCATCTCCTCACGCGAGTAGCCCGATATCTGTTCCATCGCGCGGTTGGCCATGAGAATTTCCCCACCTGTCGAAATCACAAGCACTCCGTCATTCATCGTGTTGATGATTTCTTTCATATGCTGGTTCAGCTCTTGGTCGTCCATTCAGCCGTCTCCAATTTCCGAAAGTCTCCAACCGTTAAATCTGTTTAAACACCATTTAACACATTTAAACTATTTGATCTTCCAAGACAAGAGGAAAGAATCTTCTTCATAGATATAAGTTATTGAATATACATCAATTCTATTTTTTTATCCGCAACTCCGCCGGTGGCATTCCATTTGCTCTATAAGGAAGGCAGGTGCAGATTGCTAGGGTTCTTTAAGAACGTGAATTCAGAATGTGTTTATGAAAACAGATTCGATTGAGATAAGGAGAAAACAATGAGGACTTTGATGAAGGCTCTTTTCGTGATGGGAATGGCGTTGAGCCTAATATACGGCGCCGGTGCAGGATTCTCTTACGCAGCTCTTAGCGGGTCTGCCTATGACGACTTTATAAACGGAATCCCCGCTGACAACGGCCACCAGACGCCGGCTGTGATGGGTTCTTGGCAATAAGTCTTCTATTCAACCGGACCCCCTGGGGTTTCAAGACCCCGGGGGACCAAAACACTCCACTACGTCCCCTTCATGCAGCATAAGATATCCAATTTGAAACCGCTTTCGAATATGAAAGATGCAGAGGCATTCGTAACCCCGGCGGGGCCTTTGAGCCGGAGGCCGGATTCCGGCTCGAAACGTGCCGGAATGACGGCCTGGGCGGGCCGAATTTATATCGAATTTCTGAAACGAGAAACTTCGTCGGGGTCAAACAATCCGGAATCGAAAACTCGAAAATCAAGAGGTTAGGCGGAAAAGCCTAACCTCTTGATTTGTCAGGAGACTTTTAGGAGTAACCATTGAACCAAGGCTGTTTGCATTTGTTGGCTGCACGAACCGCCTGTCAGCCGTTGGGCTTTGCCGCGTGGCAGAGCCGCGAAATCTAGTCCCCTTTCTTCTTGAGCAGCGCCTGGGTGTCGATTGTAAAATACACGGCGATGGCGCCTACAAACAGGGTTGATATGCAGAAGATGAAGCTCCACCGGTAGGCCCCGACGGGAAACTTATCGCCCACTTTCCCGTAAGCGTCCAGCACGAGACCCATAAGGGCCTGGAACAGGGCGCCCCCCACAAAATACCAGATGTTGAGCATCCCGTTGGCGGTTGCGATGAAGCTGTGGGGTTGCCCTTCCGCGATGTGCGCGTAGTTGGGCACGTAGGAACCACACCAGAATCCCATTATGAAGAGCAGGGGGTAAAACATCCAGATGGGAATGGAATCCGGCCAGATAACAAGCGGCAGCCAGGTAATGATGTAGACGATCATCCCATACAGGGAGGCCTTGCGGCGGGACTTAAGAAGCCGGTCGGAAGCCCAGCCGATGCTGAAACAGCCCACACCCATGCCTATGGCCCAGAACATCAAAATGTTTGCTGCCTGCTGTTTGGCCAGACCATAAGTGTGTTGGAGATAAGGAATACACCACAGGCCCTGGAAGCCCATAACCGTTCCATAGATCACGAAAGCATAGATGGCAAGGAGCCAATAATTACGCATTCGAAAGAGCTTCTTTACATTGCCCAGAAAGGAAACCTCCTCCGTGGTTTTCTGACTGTAGTAATCGATGCCGTCAATCTCGGAGACGGTGGGAAAGCCCTTATGCTCGGGTTTATTCCTCAGTATGATGAAGTTCAGGCCGGCGATCAGCAGCATGAAGCCGCCCAGCCAGTAGAAAGCGGTGCGCCAGCCGACGAGTCCCACCAGGAAGGCCAGGGGCGCCGAGGCGAGGAGTGCGCCCGCATTTCCGAATGTGAGCATTGTGCCTGTCAGGGTGGAAAACTCGGCGGGTCTGAACCAGTTGGCGAGAATTCTCATGCAGGGTATCCAGACAACTGCGACACCGACACCCATGAGAAAACGGCCGAGAATTATCAAACCAAAACTGTGGGCCAGACCAAATAGTGCCGTACCGATAGCAGCTATGATAAAAAAGGTGCCAACCGAAAATCTCGGACCCATGTAATCGGAAAGAATGCCTGACGGAATTTGCATTGCAGCATAAGGATAAAAATACATTGATGAGAGAATGCCGAGACTGGTTGCGGTCAGACCGAATTCTTTCATTAATTCCGGCGCCACTACAGCCGGCGCCACACGGTCAAAATAAACGAAAATGTAGGTCAGAAGGAGCATCCCATAACATACCCACCTGTAACGGAGCATCTTCCTTGCCAGATCGGTGATCTGTGGTTTGGAAACGGCAATTCCGGCGCTTACATCGCTCATTGATGTCGTCCTCCATTCAATGTGTCTTTACAAGAAGTTTATCCTCTGCCTTGCAGTCCAACAATTGAACCATCATCCGATTTTGTCTTTCTGAGCCTGTCTCTCCTTTCCTGTTCTGTTGCAGCGCAAACTGAAGTTATCCTGGAAACAATCTGCCCTTCGATATTCGGCGGGGCCGATGGCCATGACATGGTTTTTCGAATTGAGAATTATGATCCACCGGCCTCCATAGAAGTTAACTCATTGAAAGCACTCTCCATCGGGCATTTTCCTCCGCCGGTCAACGCAGCAAGCCGCCGGCAATAACCATCCTCATCACTTCCGAAGTCCCTTCATAGATTTCTGTAATTTTGGCGTCCCTGTAGAGACGTTCGACTTTGGTCCCCTTGATATAGCCCATGCCTCCGAAGATCTGCACCGCGCGGTCTGTTTGACGTGAAGCCGTTTCGGACGCAAACAACTTGGCCATTGCGGCCGGAGTGCTGTAAGGCAGCCCCTGGTCGTAGCACCAGGCAGCATGATAGGTCAAAAACCTCGATGCCTGCACTTCTGTTGCCATATTTGCAATCATCCACTGGATGGCCTGGAACGACCCGATGGGTTTTCCGAACTGCACCCTTTCTTTGGAATACTTTATCGATTCGTCCAGGGCGGCCTGAGCAATACCCAAGGCCTGCGCTGCAATTCCTATCCGGCCGCCGTCTAGCGTCGTCATGGCGATCCTGAAGCCCTGCCCCTCGCCACCCAGCAGGTTTTCCTTCGGGATCCTGCAGTCCTTCAAATACACCTCGGCCGTGAGCGAGCCTCTTATTCCCATCTTATTGAGATGCCTTCCAATTTCGAGCCCAGGGGTCCCGGCCGGGACGATAAACGCGCTGATCCCTTTGGTTCCCTTGGATTTGTCCGTCATGGCAAAAACAATGATCACGCCTGCCACGGGAGCATTGGAAATGAATATCTTGCTTCCGTTCAGCACCCATTCATTCCCATCGAGAACCGCCGTTGTGGAACCGGCGGCCGCATCGGTTCCAGCGGCCGGCTCGGTCAGTGCGAAGGAGCCAAGCATGTCCCCTTTGCACAGGGGGGTAAGATACTTTTTCTTCTGCTCTTCCGTCCCGAATTTGAACAGAGGAAACTCGGCCAGCGAGCTGTGGCATTCCAGGGTAAACCCGGTTGTCGCGCACGCCCGTGAGAGTTCTTCGACCACGATGATATAGCTCAGGTAATCCGAGCCGGCTCCGCCATATTCCACTGGATAAGGGATGCCCAGCCAGTCTTGTGAGGCAAGTTTTTTAACCGTTTCGGATGGAAACCTCGGTTCCTGGTCGACTTCGTCCGCGATCGGGCTAACGTACCGGTCACAGAATTCTTTTACGTTTTGCCGTATTAATTGATGTTCTTCAGAAAACCCGAAATCCATTCCCGAGCTCCTTTCCGTTGGTGGTAAATACGAGCCATTGCCGGATATCCGATTTTATGCGGCGGGGCGGGGCAGACTCATGGAAAATCCGCCGGCCCCGCCCACGGGGCTTTTGAGCTTACTTTTTCTTCTTTTCCGGTTCGGGAATTTGTTCTTCGATACCTGCAATTTTCCGGGCATATTCCGCAAACTGGTCGACCGGCGTCAAAGCCCGCACAACCAGCTTGGCCCCGTCAGGGGAGCCGCCCCCATGCATGCAGCCGGGGACGCCGGCGCCCAGGGTAAGCCATTCGGAAAGTCTGGCAGCCCGCGCGCGTGCTTCTGCGCTGTACTTGTCGCTTGCCTTTACGGCTTTCTCGATTAGGGGGCCATAAACCGGGTTTTTGAAATCCTCATAGGATGGAAAGCAACCTGTCTCCACGATCCCGCCGCCGATGTCCTGGCAAATTCTCTTGGTCTCGTAGGGAAGGGTGGCAACGTGAACTTTGTTGGCATGGGCTATAAGGGAATCGGACACCCACGTGCCGCCCGGCCCCTTTTTGCCAAGCGCCATGGAGCCGATTCCCATGGCGTAGGTGGTTTCGTTATTTACGGCCATCTCAACCATTTTACCGGCAAAGGTGCTCGCGGCCAGACCGTTTATGCGGGCCATCAAAGCTCCGGCCCCGATCATAACGTCTCCCTGGCCCGCGACGCATGCTCCGATGCAGGCCCGGTAATTGGCCGTGAAGTACTCGATTATCTTACCGGTGTACTTGAACTCCTTGCACAGGAAAACTCTTTCGTTCGGCACGAAGCAGTCTTGGAACAGGAGGTACGCCTGGGTGATTCCCGTATCCGGAATATCCCATCCGGTTTCCAGTTCGCGCGAATCGCTCGCCCGGCGTGTTTCAACTATCGTAAGGCCTTCGATGTCCTTGGGGACAACGCATACGACCGCGTAATCCTGGTCCTCTTCCCGATAGCCGCTGCCCGGCAAAATGAAGATCTCGTTCGAGGCGGCAACACCGCAGATCATGGCCTTATAGCCGCTGATGACTATGCCGTCGGGGCGCGCTTCCTTGACATGCACGTTGCTGTCGGGGTTGGATTGCTGCGAAGGCCTCATGGCGCGGTCGCCCTTGGCGTCGGTCAGGGCGCCGGCTACCACCAGGCCTTTTACCTGAGATTCAATGATCCATTTCTTCAGGCGTTCCTGGTAGTTTGTTCCATACTCCTTATCAACCATGGCGCTCACGTTCCACATGGTATTTTGAGCGTTCCAACCAACACACACTCCGCCGTTACAGCTCCCGTTGAAGCGGTACATCCACCTTTTGAGTTTCGAGTTGGCCATGATGTCTTCCAGTGTCTCCATCATCCCGTTCCAGCGGTGGATTTTTTCTCCGGTAAACGAGGAAGTCATCGTGAAGTCATCGGCATACTGCGGATCGTTGGAGGCGTCGAAAGCCCTCGCATGGCTCTCGACCGTCCTTTTGGTCGCGGGGTCGGTTGTCACGTCCTGAATGAGCTTGCCGAATTTGTAGACATTCGGCCTCATGGCTTTCAGGGAGGCCAGATATTCCTTTCTCGTCTTCACTGCCATTGTCCGCTCTCCTTGTAGGTTTTGATTCACGTGTTACAAGCCCGGGGCAATACGGCAATCCGATTCTTCGCCGATGTCCCGGGCCTTTATGCCCGTCGGGATTTTTTCACTGAACTGTATGTGTAGAGCCTGCCCCCGGTGACCAGAGGGTCTAAATTGCCGATATAGAAGACACGAAGCCATTAGTTTCTGCCGCGCCCAACAAGGCCGGGGGACAAGGCTTCCTCATCATTGAAGTCGAATAGTTGGATGGTCGGCCGGAACTATCGGATCGATCTCCGACCCGCAGCAAAGGCCCCAAGAAAGACCTTGCCCACGACTGCCGGTTAGACCTTTCATCGTCGGAGATACCCATCTCGGTTGCTTGCAGCCCCGCTCAAAGAGGTTACTACAAATATTCACTACTTCAGAATAAGCTGTATGGCACATCTTCGCATATTCACCTTGCGCTCGTCAAGCGGGGGCGGAGAGTTGACTGAGCGATCCACTATTTGACCCCGGCCGGTCAAACCTTTCAAAACGCAGAAACGTTGCAAATTCGAAGGCTTGTGAAATTAAGTTCGCCATTGCAGCCAAACCATTTTATAATGGTTCTCCAATCAACCTGGAAAAGATTGAAAGATCTTATGGCTGCATCAAGGGGTCATATGGGAGGTGTGCAAATACCGGAGTCTATAAGTGTCGCCTGAGGGGGATCGCCAGGCCTTCACGCCTTCAAACACCCCGGTGAACCCCTCAGGATTGATTTCTTGAGCGCGATGTTTTTCGGTCCAATGCTCGTTTAGGGCTCAGTGGCTATTATGGCGTGCGCCAGCTTGTGGGTGGTGCCGCCCGATTACTTAGCGGTCCTTTACCGATACGGAGGAACAAGATGTCAAACAAGCTCATCAGTCTCAAGGGTGCTGTTTCCAGGTTCACGCGCGACGGCATGAAATACGCGAGCGGCGGAGCTCTGCCGGTAGGCTCCGATACCATTGCCTTCGCGTGTGAGATGGTCCGGCAGGGGCGCAAAAACATCCACTATCTTAGCCACTGCGGCAACCAGCAGGTCAACCTTTTTTGCGCATTGAGCGTATGCGACAAAATTGAAGGGGGCTTTTCGGGCCTCGAGGTTTACGGGTTCGCGAATGGTTTGAGACGCGCGGTTCAGGCCGGTACGGTTCTCTACGAAGATTATACCAACTTGACCATGTCGCTGCGTTTCCTGGGGGCCGCAATGGGGTGGCCGTTTGTTCCAACTGTCTCCAACATTGGCACCGACATTCAGTTTCGCAGTGCTTTCAAGCCGGACGAATATCCCTGTAAATCAAAAATTCCCGAAATAAAAGACCCCTTTACGGGACAGATCTGTGGAGCGCTTTCGGTTGCAAAACCTGAGGTGGCGGCCATTCATGTAACCATGGCCGACGTGCTGGGCAACGGCATCGTCCTCGGGACCGAATGGAACCGATACGAGCTTGCCAGGGCGGCGGAAAAGGTCGTGCTCCAGGCCGACTTCATTGTGGACACTGACTGCATGCGGCAGTACCCGAACCTCGTTCGCATACCCGACTTGCTGGTCGAGGCTGTCATTCCCTGGCAGTTGGGCGCTTGGCCTCAATGCTCCGTGGGTGTCTATGACAGTGACGAGGAACACATGTTTCTAATGAATAAGATGCTGGGCACCGAGGATGGCGCGCTCGAGTACAAAGCGAAGTACATCGATTCCTGGCAGACGCACGAGGAATATCTGGCTCTCATAGGCAAGGACAAAATTAGCAAAATTATGACCAATCCCACTACTCATCTGATGGATCCCTACCGAAAGTGGATCAAGACGGACGCGCAGATAGCATCGCTTATGAGTGAGTCGAAGTTTGCGCAACCGGCTAGACCTGTTTCAACTAGATGATAGCCCAAAAGAAATCTTTCCGACAGGAGGCGTTCAAATGGAATTCACGAGACAGGAAATGATGGCCATCGCCACCGGACGTGAAATTCGGGACGGTGATCTATGCATATTCGGCGTGGGATTGAGCATGCTTGCCGGATATTTCGCCCTTGCCTGCCATGCTCCCAATGCCATATCGATGACCGAAGGCGGAGTGTACGGCTCCATGCCGGTCGGCGGTCTGCCATGGGGAATAGAGGACAACCGCATCTCCGCCAATGCTACCTGCTTCACCAATGCCATCGACGCACTGGGTTTCCTGTGCGCTTCCGGCAGAGTGGACCTGGGAATCATCGGGGCAGCTCAGGTCGATAAGTACGGCAATGTAAACACGACAGGGTATTGGGCGGATCCGACATCGCCGCATTTCGGGCCTCCCAAAGCCAGACTGAACGGCAGCGGCGGCGCCAACGATATAGGCAGCGGATGCAAACGGGTGGTCATCATGATGGCCCATGAATTGAAAAGGTTCGCCGAAAAGGTCGACTATATAACCACCCCGGGATTCCTCGAGGGCGGCAATGCCCGCGAAAAATACGGCTTCAAGGGTGGTGGCCCGGTGGCACTTGTTACCACTCTCGGGATTTTGCGGCCTGAACCGGTCACCAATGAATTCGTGTTGGATTCCTACTATTCATTCTCAAGCATCGAAGAAATCAAAGCCAACACCGCATGGGATCTTAAGGTCGCCCCCCATGTCGGAATAACCCCCGAGCCAACCGCCGAGGAACTCGAGGCCCTGCGTTCTGTGGACGTCACAGGCATGCTGAAGAAGAAATAAGAGCTGAGGCCGGCACCCTCAAATGGGCGTCAGCCTCAAAGTCTCGAATTAGAAACAGTCTGCTTGCCCACCCCGAAAATGGAGCGGCCTCATGGAAGCACAAGCCACATACCAGAAGACAGTTGCGGGCGAGATCGTCCGAAAGATGCAACATTACAGAATATTGATTTTCCTTGGGATTTCAGCCGCCTATCTTGTTTCATATTTCCACAGGGCCGCCCCGGCGGTGGTAGGCCCCGAGATCATCAAAGATCTTGGTATAGCGCCTGCGGCCCTGGGTTTCATGGGGTCAATGTACTTCTGGGCCTATGCTGCGGCGATGCTGCCGGCAGGGGTTCTGGCCGACACCTGGGGATCGCGCAAAACCATGTCCGTATTCATCCTGGTTGCAGCGCTTGGTGGATTCATTTTCGGATTGGCGCCGGGTGTCGAATACTTGGCTGTGGGCAGGTTCCTGGTCGGCTTCGGGGTGGGATTCATCTATGTGCCCGCGGTCCGAATCCTGGCAGACTGGTACAAACCCGATGAACTCGCCACCTACAGCGGGATCCTGCTGGCGGTGGGCAACGTCGGTGCTATGATCTCCGCCGCCCCGCTGGTTTCCCTCATGTCGGTGATAGGCTGGCGGAACTCTTTCCACGTGGTCGGCATCTTCACACTCCTCGCGGCTGCTTTTACCTGGGCAGTCGTTCGCAACAAGCCTACGGAACTCAATTTCCCAACTCCGCGTGATCTGATGGGTTTACCCCCGGCGCCTCCCGCTCCGAAGGTAAGCCTCGGTTCGGCGGTGAAAGCCGTTTTTGCCAATCCCCAGTTTTACCTGTTGGGGTTTCTCCTGTTCTCCTATTACGGAACATTCATGGGCGTTGGCTCGCTTTGGGCAGGCCCTTATCTGCAACATGTGTATGGTTTATCAAAACAAGCGGCCGGCAATATCATCATGATGTTCCCGCTGGGAATGGTTTTCGGCTGCCCGATCTCGGGCTACATATCCGACAAGGTATTGAAGTCGAGGAAAAAAGTGCTGCTGGCGGGAGTGGCGCTCCACGCTCTTGCTTACATCCCTCTTGTATTCTTCCCCGACAAAATGTCGGTGACTCAACTCTACGTTCTCTTCTTCTGGTACGGGTTATCAGGGGGAGCTTTCGTATCCTGTTTCGCCTGCGCCAAAGAAACCTGTGAGCCCAGGTTTGCCGGCACGGCTGTGGGCTCCCTCAATATTTTCGTTTTTGTTGGCGGCGCTTTCTATCAGCAGGTAATGGGGATAGTTATCCAGCAGTATCCGGTGGTCAAAGCGGGAGTATACTCACTTGCGGCCTATCAGGCTGCTTTCTGGGTACCCTTTGTCGGTCTGATCGTCGGATTCATTTTGTATAGCTTCTTCAAGGAAAGACCCATAACCTGACGATTGGCTTTGCACATTCGCGGCAAGCTGGTTTTGCATTCAGGGCTCCTTGAAGGAAGGTCGAGAATTTCATAGGGAGAACATCGAGACATGCCCAGAGAGAAAGAAAACGACCTCACCGAAGATCTCTACTCACAAGTCGATGGTTACAAGCTGGTGCCGAATCTTGAAACGTGCCTTCAGTGCGGCAAATGCGTCGGGGTCTGTCCGGTTGCCAATCTCTCGCCGTCCTACAACCCGAGAACCGTGATCAACGACATTCTCAGGGGCAGACAGGACCGGTGGCTGAAGAGCGAGGAAATCTGGCGATGCTTCTGGTGCGCTAATTGTTACACCATGTGTCCGATGGACATTCCGTACCCGATGCTGATGATGCAGATTCGATACCGGGCAATCGAAAAGGGGTATGGTCTCAAGTATTTTTTCCCATTCAAGCGATTCGCGTTGAGGGCCATGGATGACGGCCTCACTTTTGCTCCGGCCAGTCCAAAAGGCCGCGAAAGGATAGGCAGGATACGGCAGGAAATCGGTCTGAGCCCCTGGCCGGAAATTTCGCAGAAGGCTCGCAACGAGTATAAGGCTCTTTTCGAAATGACGGGGGCAGCCGATTTCCTGGCTTCTATCACCGAAGACAAGGAAAAACCGGTCCAATTCTCCTATATGGAAGGAAAGATCACGCGTGCAAGAGGCAAGGGTAATTAAGCCGGAGGAAAGGCTCCCGGATATTCCCGGCAGGCTTTTCCTTTTCCGCAGTTGCACCGGGAGTATCGAATACCCCGGCACGGAGAGCGCAATAAAGGAAATCCTGAAACTGCTCGGAATCGATGCGGTAATGGATCCGGACCAGACCTGCTGTTCCGGCTATCTGTTGACCTGTTCGGCGCACAAACCCGAGCTGTCACTGGCTGTTACGGCCCGCAACCTGGCCATCGTGGAAAAGCAGGAGCTGGATGTGTACACCTTCTGCAATGGCTGCTTCGGCTACATCAGCGAACTTGCTCACATCCTTCGGCAAAATCCCGCCTACATGGACATGGCCAACGGTATAGTCGGAAAGCTTGGTTACAGGTTCGAGGGGAAAACAAAGATATTCCACGTGCAGGAACTCTGGTACCGGATGAAGGACGCCATCGCCGGGAAGGTGGTACGGCCGCTCGCGGGCCTCAAGGTCGCGGCGCACAACGGTTGCCATTATGTCGCGCGCCAGTACGGAATCCTGGACGATGGAGGCTACCCCACCTTTCATGAGGAGTTATTCGAGATTTTGGGAGCAGAGCCGGTATTCTATAAGGAGCGGCAGTTGTGCTGCGGCTATGCGGTTGGCAGAGGTTTTACTCACAAAGAGGAAATGGTGCAACCGCACCTGCTCAAAAAATTCAAGAGCGCCGAGCAGGCCGGGGTTGAGCTTATTACCACGGTTTGTCCGGGCTGCAACGTGGCGCTCGACCGCGAGCAGCCCAACATCAACATGCGCTATGGCGAGAATTTCAAAATACCTGTGATAGACCTGTCGCAGCTTATTGCGCTCGCCTTGGGCGTGCCGGTCCACAAACTGGGATTCCCCGCCAACACGACCCCTCTCAATAGCGTTCTGGAAAAGATCGGGATTGGAAAGGAGACTGCCGATGGGTAATCGGAAAAAGACGGCGCTGGTGATCGGCGCAGGCCCGGCAGGCATGGAAGCGGCCCTCAGGATCGGGCAGGCCGGCTTCAAAACTATATTGGTCGAAAAAGAGACCGGGCTGGGTGGTGTCGTTACACAGCTCTGCAGCAGCTTTCCGCGTTGGGAAGACCCCCGGGAACTCCTTGGCCGCAAAATACAGGAACTGGAAGCCTGCCCGGCGGTTTCAATCATGAAGAACACTGTCGTAACCGAGAGCGCATCCAGCGGGAACGGATATAAGGTCACTCTTTCCGAAGTTCTCACCGGCCGGACGGAAGAAATCAGAGCGGACGCCGTCGTATTGGCCACCGGTTTCGAACTGATGGACATTTCCATCTACGGCGAATACGGGTACGGGATCTATCCCAACGTCGTGACCGCACTCGAGTTCGAAGCCATGCTAAAGGAATGGAAGCAGGGCAAGGGGAAACCGCCCAAAGCGGTGGCGCTGATTAAATGCGTCGGGTCCCGTGACCGCTCCAAGGGCAACCCTTACTGTTCGAAAATCTGCTGCATGTATACGGCCAAGCAGGCGGGCATGGTGAAGGAGCTTTTCCCTGAAGCCAAAGTCTACGTCTTCTATATGGACTACAGGGCCGCAGGCAAGGAATACGAGGAATTTGTAAGGGAAGTTATCGAACAGAGGCATGTGCGCTACGTTCGGGGCCGTCCGGCCAAAGTCCTCTGCGAAAACGGCAGGCTGCTTGTAAGGGCCGAGGACACTTTGATAGGCCTTCCCATCGAAGTTGCCGTGGATTACACGGTTCTGGCGCCGGCGATCGTGCCGCGGCCCGCAACCAGGAAGCTGGCCGAAATGTTCGGCGCGAAAACGGACGAATACGGCTTCATCGAGCCCGATGTTTTCAATCCCGTGCAGGCTGCCGAGAGGACCTTTTTTGCCGGAGGATGCGGGTTTGCGGTCGAGATGCCGCTTGCACTCCAGCAGGGAGCGGCCGCGGCGGCCAATGTCATAGCCCTGTTCACTCGGAAGTGAGATGCCCAATGAATTCGGATTACAGGCCGATGCGCCTTGATGAGATCGATGATTCCCTTCAGAGGGAGATCAAGGAAAAATGCGGCGTTGACGTGGAAACGTGCATGGAATGCGGTAAATGTTCGGGCGGCTGCTCCAACGGACATATATTTGACTTTACACCCAGGAAAATCGTCCAGCTTGTAAAGCTGAACGCGGAAGACACCCTGATCGCCATGGACTCCCTCTGGATCTGCCTGTCCTGTCATTTATGCGTGGACCGATGTCCGTCCGGGATCGATACCGCCCGCATACTCGACTATATGCGGCAAAAGGCTTACCGAAAAGGGGTGACAACCCGTCCGAAAATAAGTCTTTTTCACGAACTTATGATGTCTTCCGTTCTGCGATCCGGGCGGGTGTCGGAACTGCCCCTGCTTATGAAATATAACTGGAAAACCCGGCAGTATATTAACAGGAAAGATGCCGTACTTGGGCTCAAGATGCTGCTGAAGGGCAAACTCCGTCTATTTTCTCCGGGCGTGAAGGACAGGGAGGAAGTCCGGCGTATTTTTAGCACAGGCAACTCGAAGCCGACAGGGGGTAGGCCATGAAGATTGCGTATTTCCCGGGCTGTTCCGCTCACGCTATGGCCAGTGAATACGACAGGTCGGCCCGTCTGGTGTGCGACGATCTGGGCGTCGCGCTCAACGAAGTGACGGATTGGAACTGCTGCGGGGCTACCGCGGCGCACAGCCTGGATCATGAATTGATGCTGGGGCTGAACGGCCGAAACCTCGCCACGGTTAGCCGCATGGGCTTCGATAAGGTAACTACGCCGTGCTCGGGCTGTTTTAGCCAGCTCAAAAGAACAGGTTTCGAACTCAAAAGCTCCGAGACGGCAAGGCGAGACATTCCTCGCGTCATGCACCTGCTTCAGTTTCTTGCTGAGGAAGTCGGCTTGGACAGAATTTTGGGATCCGTTGTAAAACGGGTCCGAGGTCTCAAGCTGGCAGCATATTACGGCTGTCTTATTACAAGGCCCAAAAAAATCACTGAATTCGACGACCCGGAACAGCCCATGTCAATGGACAGGATACTCCGGGCAATCGGGGCGCAGACAGTCAACTGGTCTCATAAGGCCGAGTGTTGCGGAGGCGGTTTCGCCGTTTCTCAGACCTCGATAGTAATCGATCTCGCGGGACAGGTGCTGGAGGCTGCGCGCCAGGCCGGGGCGGAAGCTGTTATAGTTGCGTGCCCCCTTTGCCAGTCCAACCTCGACGCCAGGCAAAAATGCATCGAGGAGGAGCGCGGAATTGTCTACGCTCTGCCCGTCATCTATTTCACCCAATTGATTGCTCTGGCTTTTGGACATCCGGCCGGGAAGGCCGGTCTGAAAAATCTGCTCGTCAGTCCTTTTCCTCTTTTGGAAAGGATCGGGTTACTCTGATCCGCTGGATTCACTCGCACACAGGAGGATGAACATGCGGGAAAAGTTGATGTCCCTATCTCAAGCTGCCGGCCTGATAAAGGGCGGAATGCTGCTGGCCGTAGGCGGAAACGGCATGCACCGAAACCCTACCCTGTTCTGTCTGGAGCTCACCACAAAACCCGTTAAGGAACTCAAAGTTTGTGGAGCTGCACTCGGGATAGCGGCCGATTACCTGTTTGCCACATTGCAGGCCGACACGGCCTACTTCGGGTTTTTCGGACTCGAAAATGAAGCAGGGCTGGCGCCCGGCATGCGAAAGTCGATGGAAAAAGACGGACCCGGGCGGGCCGTCGAGGGCTCCTGAACTGCGATGATAGCTGCTCTCCGTGCGGGAGCATACGGAATCCCCTTCATGCCTGTAGGTGGAATGTGGGGAAGCGATCTTGTGGCCAAACGGCCCGAGTTTTTTCAAGTCATGAGAAGCCCGTTCGAGGACAAGGAAGTGGTGTGCGTCAAGGCGCTTGTGCCCGATTACGCCATTATCCACGTTCAGGAATCGGACATCTACGGAAACGCCCGGATTCTCGGTCCCGCCTACCAGGACGTCCTCATGTCCAGGGCCGCCCGGAAGACCATCATTACCACCGAGCGGATCGTGGGTACTTATAGGATGCAGGAAGAGCCGAAACTTACCCTGATTCCTCATTTTACCGTCGAGGCGGTAGTCGAACTGCCCGGCGGAGCAAAGCCCGGTATATGCTACCCTGAATATCTCTCCGTGGATTGGGACGATCACAAATCCTATGTCAGCTCGGTAAAGGCCGGGGAAGTCCAATCCTTTGCGGAAAAAATGCTGAAAGGGAGGGTGTAGCATGGAATTCGGACAAGATTACGGAAAACCGGAGATGATGGCCGCAGCTATAATACGGGAAATCAGGGAAGGCGATGTCGTTTTTCACGGCCTGGCCTCCCCGACTCCGATGGTGGCAATGAAGGCGGCCAAGGCTTTGGGCAAAGAATTCTGCTACGTAACGCTCAGCGACGGCGTTGACCACGACTGGTCTCGTTCCCCTTACTGCGCCTCGACCCTTACTGAAAATACATACACAGGCTCCGTGGCGAGTTTCGGACTCGACTGCATATTCGACCTTTTCTGCGCTGGGAAGGGCGATATCGCCTTTCTTTCATGCCTTCAGATGGACAGGGAAGGATGCATCGCAATGTCCTACCTCGGCGGGGATTACGATCACCCGAAGCTTAGAGGGCCCGGAGGAGCAGGCAGCGCCACGCTCACCCCCGTGACTCCAAGGACCATTATATGGAAAACCGGGCACGACAAGAGGACATTCGTGGAGCATGTCGAGTTTGCAACGACAAGACCGGCGTTGGACAAGCTGTTTACGGTTATAACGCCTCTGTGTATTTTCCGAAAACAGCCGGGCGAAAAATACCTGAAGCTCGATTGTATTTTCCCTTATACAACCGTCGATGAGGTGAAGGAAAATACCGGCTGGCAAATCGAGGAGAACGAAGTTCCGGTAATGGCCCCGCCGACACCGGAGGAACTGGCTGCCATCAAAAGAGTAGATAAAAATAACATACTTGCCTATGAGTTCAAGTAAGGGAATATAATCTTCCAACTCACGGCAGTTTTTTAATCAAATACGAGCGCGGCCGCAAATCGCGGCCGCGCTCCTTATGACCTTTGTTAATCTGATCCACGGATTGTTTGACTTCCCGGACACCTTTGCATATTTTGCAACACACTCAATCCAGTCCAATTGAATACTGCATTCGGATGAAAGCGGCATGCGATTGCATGCGAACGCATGCTGGTTCCGGCACAGTTAGGTATATGGTCATCGCTTGGAACCCCGGCGAGCCGGGAAAGCTCTTTCCATACGGAGCCCGTTTGGAATGGCGGAAACGACGAGCAATCAGCGCAACGGCGCCTGGCATGGTGATTATCGGAGAATGATTCTCGCCATAATGTTTGCCGGTTCTGTTGTAAATTACCTCGATAGGGTCAACCTGAGCATCGCAAATACGACCATAGCCAATGAGTTTGGCTTGGGTCCGGTGGAAATGGGATTTCTCATGTCCGCCTTCATGTGGTCGTATGCTTTTGCCAATTTACCCGCCGGGTGGCTGCTGGATAAATTCGGGATCAGGAGCATTTTCGCCTGGTCCACTGTCGCGTGGTCCTTGTTGACCATAGCAGGCGGTTTTGCGCAAGGTTTTGTGTCCATGTGCCTGGTGAGGTTTATCCTGGGAATTGCCGAGGCGCCTTTTTTTATATGCTCCGGCCACTTTACCAAGACTCATTTCTCGGAAAACGAACGCGGCGGCGCCTCATCGGTGATTAACATGGGGCCGAAAATCGCCAACGGTTTTGCGCCGCCTCTTTTGACTTTCATGCTCATAAGTCTTGGGTGGAGAAGCATGTTCATTTGCCTGGGCGCGGTGGGTTTTTTGATTGCAGCCGCGTGGTTGAAATACTACAGGGAAGATCGCGATCATCTCCAACCAGCGGGTGAAAATGACATCCCCGGAAAAAGCCGGTCAGGAGCGAATTACCTGGCAATTCTAAAACACCCCACGACCTTATGGTTCTGCCTCGGAAATATCGGCTCATCCTACCTGTTCTGGCTGTACTTTACCTGGTTGCCGGCTTATCTGACGACCCAGCGGGGCATGACATTAACGCAGGCCGGATGGGCCGCTATTATTCCATTCATTGGCGGTGTGGCGGCGGTCCCGATAGGCGGATATTTGTCCGACTATCTGGTCCGGAAAGGAATGAATCTAATTCGAGCCAGACTCGTGCCGACTGTCGGGGGATGTCTTTTAGCCGCCGTTGCTGTAGCGCCTTTGAATTATGTCCATGAAACCAGCACAGCCGTGATGCTGATGACCGTAAGCCTTTTTGCGGGAGCCCTGCGAGTGGGAGTGCTTTGGGCGCTGGTGGGAGACATCGCCCCCCACGGCGCAGTTGGGAGTTTCGGCGGCATTCAAAACTTTGCAAATTTCGTAGGCGCTGCCCTTGCCCCCATGGGCACAGGCTACATCCTGAAAGCAACGGGCTCTTACAACCACGTTTTCAGTGTCAGTGCGGTTCTTTGCGCTCTGGGCGCCATAAGCTATTTGATGATTAAAAGGAAAATCACCGCCGAAGATCTGCGAATGGGCACAATACAAGACAGCCGCGGGGACCATGGGGAATCAGCGCTTTGAACTCACTTGCCCGTCACCTTGGAGATTATCCCGCACCTGGCCTGAGTTAAGCCGGTTTCTCCCACACCCGGTTCACTCAAAGCTGTTGCACAGCTTTCATAATCTCCATGACCCTATGCTCGTAGAGATGATCTCTCAGAGTTTTGCGGCGGGCATTCATTGCAATCTCATTGCGCTCGGTTTCATTTTTCAGATAATGATTTATGAGATGGACCATCTGTGCGTCATTTTCGAACTGCACGACCTCATTTTCCGAGTAGTGATAAGGGAGGCACTCTCGCCGATCCGACAACTGGAAACACCCGAGACCTGCCAGTTCGAAGGTCCTTGGATTAACGAAATCACCCCCAATGGCTTCGGGATTCATCGAGGAATGCAGGTTCAGGTTAATCTCTGTATTCCTATAAATGGAGCCGGCCTCAGTTTCACTTATGCGCCGGCCGTCCGCGATCACACCGTGGATAGGGTGGCGGTTCCATCCTTCACCGAATATCTTCAAATCAAAGGGAAGCTTTTCGAATGCCCTGACGCGGTTGGGGTATGGTGCGCCCACGAAGGAGATCGGCATCCGAGGTCCGGTCTGGACGGGGAATTCATCGAAATTACTGTTGAAAGCTACAGGGAGATAGTAATGGTTGTTGGCTCCGATCTCGGCCAGGGCCCTGGCAAAGGGTTCTTTCTGAATAGAGAAGAAAATGTCAAAAAATGGAGCGGTCTTTTGCCAGTACGTCAAAAGCCTGAAATCCTCAACAAACCAGAACGTTGTTATGACACCGGATTTTCGGAGGCTATCCAGAAGATCCACATTGAAAAGAGGCGACTGGGCAATCCCGAGCAAAACATCAGGCCTGCTCTTTTCGATTTGCCTGATCAGTGTCTTCTCCAGGGCGTCGACAAAAACCTCCTTGTCTTCGTCGTTCTCTGAAGCTCGAGCCTTGTAGAATTCACCCGCAAACGGTGAAAAATCGATAAAAGTCGACTCATAATTTAGGCCGGCAAATGCAGCCGCAACGGACCTGGCTACGGGAAGCGACCCTCCCGCTACAGGCCCTGCAATCAGTACTCTCATGCAGTTGTTGGATGATGGTCTCTGCTTCCGCTGAGGCTCCAGCGTCTCTGCCGCCAACGTTTGCCGAGGCAGGGCCGCCTTTAGCCGCTCGATTCCGCCGTCGAAGGACTCCACCATCGATAGCAACCCGGCGTAAACTTCTTTCATCGCCAGGATAGGTTCTGTACAAGCGTTGAAGTTCAAATCGGCCATTTGGAGCATGTGAAAATATTTTTGTATGGAATCTTCCGAGGATAGCACTGCCGCGTCTATAGTTTTCAGGATGCCGTTGATAGATTCGAGTTGGCCCGTGCCTGACCCGGGGCCGGCGCGAGCCGCCGCGGCCTGGGCCAGAAGCCGGGCGGCCTGGGAGTACCAGTTGATGAAGGCGCTGTTTTTCTCCGAAGCCTCTTTCAGCTTAACCGATACCGATTCGGGCCTGTAAGGCTCAAGGAGACCATGCTCGACATCCGGACTACCTCGCGTGAAGCCGAGTAATCCGCCCCACAGGAAGCGGGATATCAGGCCGGCAAGAAAGCGATCCGAGGTGTATGCGGGTTCAGCGGGAGCATATAACAACGGCCCGTCTGGAGCAAAATCTGAAACGTAAACTGAAAAGCCCGGGGAAGACGGAGTCAATGACTTGCGGTATCCCAGCATTTTCTCCACGACTGCTTCCACCGCTTCAACCGGGATTGCATCCCTGCAGATCGGATTTTCGCATTTCTGGTCGATATGACAGGGTGAGCAGGGCAACTCGGCTTGCAGGACAGAATGTCCCTCTCCGTAGGGAGCCGTTTCAGCAAAATAGGCTGTAGAGAAAAAGATTCCTACAGTTCTGATTCCTGCAGCCGCTGCAAGGTGGATGGTCCCGGTATCATTGCTGATAAGGATCGAGCAATGCTTCAGAACACCGCACAGTTCGGATATTCCCGTCCTGCCGACGAGATCGATCGCGGGAAATGTCAAACGGCTTCGCATATCCTGTGCGAGTTTTTCTTCGCTCTTGGCGCCCAGCAGTACAACCTCGATTTCAGAATGTGCCGCGAGTCGCTCGGCAAGGACAGCGAAATGATCGAGGGGCCAGGCCCTGTGGAGCATGTTTGCTCCCAGTTGGAATGCGATAAGCTTTCCTTTTTTCTCGAAACCGTGTTGGCGCAGCAGGGAATAGCCGTCATCGATTTCATTTTCCTGGATCTGCATATAGCTTCGGACGGGTTCGGGTGAAACTCCCGCCATTGCCGAATGCATATCGACTATGTTGAAAAGGTTCTCTGTCCTGCTTTTTTGGGAAGCGAACAGATATTTTGCCCGATCGGATTTAACCTGCCCCATCGGACAATCTGAATTTACGAGGCCGGATTTGAATATTCCCTTCACGTTGGCGCAGAAAAAGCCCCCAACCCAATTATGGGTGAGGTTGATAACGGAGTCGTACTCCTCCAGTAATTCGCCGTAGTCGTTCAACCCCTTGAAAGGGATCTGACCGCGCATTGGGGCGACATCGACGGCGGGAAGGGTCACAATGCGGTCGACAAACGGCGTTCGGGAAAAAATGCCGCTCACTTCCTTCACGCACAGCAAGGTAATAGAGCTTTCAGCTTTTTGCCTCTTGAGCAATTTAAGCACGGGTAGTGTCTGTACGCTGTCGCCCATGCGAGTCAACTGGATGATGAGAATCTTCTCCACTGATCTCTCCGTAAGCCTTATAAACCAATCCCCGTCACTTCGAATTGGAACTGCACCTCCCGCGAACGCACGTCAACCTGATTTGTTCAAATGTTCGCGCACATAACCATCAAACTTCCTGTCACATTCCTGTCAAAATTAAATATTAGATCATGAAATTTCCCAGTTGAACACGCAAAAAGATATCCCAATTGGACTGGGTTTTGCCCTTTCAGAACACACTTCCATCCCCAGAGCTTGGCGCTTCTGTCCGAGTCGAGGGATTTAGGAACAACGAGCATGCATATATCTTACCACTGTATTCGCATAATCGACCCACGCATAACGCACAATGATCCTGGCCTGTCTAGAGTTCTTGCGCCACGTTCAAAGTTAGACGTTCAAGAGTTTTGACGGAATCAAGCGAAGTTGTTCATTCGCCCTCTCAGGTTCAGCCGCACGGCTTTCTAATTTGTCAAGCGGCCTGCCGAGTATGACGGCAAAAAAAAGGCGGCCCTTGTGGGGTCGCCTCCGAACCGAGGAATGGGTTGGGGTTGATTACGAGAGCAACTTGAGTATCTGCTGAGGTTGCGCGTTAGCCTGTGCGAGCATGGCCGTGCCGGCCTGCTGCAGGATCTGGTTCTTGGTCAGGTTGCTGACTTCAGCCGCCATGTCCACATCCATGATGGTGGATTCCGAAGATGTGTAGTTCTGGATGCTCGTGGTAAGGTTGCTGACCGTGTACTGGAGCTGGTTCTGAAATGCGCCGATATTACCCATGAATGCATTGATCGAAGTAAGGGCGCTGTCGATGGCGGTCATTGCAGCTTGGGCAGATGCCAGGCTGCCGATTCCCACCGATGTGGAACCAACATTCATACAGCCTGTTGTGGCGCCGTTGAAACTTACGACTACCTGGTTGCTGGAGACATTGGTCGCACCGACCTGGAAAGTGATGCCGTTCGTTGCGGTCGCATTGCCGTTAATGAGGCTCGTCGTCCCATACTGTGTGGACTGAGCGATTTGGTCGATTTCACCCTGGAGCTTCACGAACTCGCCGTTCAAAGATGTCAGGTTGGCCGACGTCTGCTGGCCGGAGGCCGCCTCTGTGGCCAGAGACTTCATTTGTACCAAGATGTCATTGATCTGCGTGTATGCGCCGTCGGCGATCTGCAGCATCGACTGCGCCTGGTTCGCGTTCTGAGATGCGACATTCATCGACGAGATGGCTGCCTTGAAAGAGTTGCCGATTGCCTGTCCTGCAGGATCATCTTTGGCTGAATTGATTCTCAGGCCTGACGAGAGCTTTTGAAGCGAAGAGGACACCGCGTTGTTGGTATTCGTGAGGGTGTTCTCAATTGTAAGGGCGTTCATGTTGGTGTTGACTACAAGTGCCATGATTAATCCTCCTTGATTTCTTTTAACTTCCCTGTCAGAAATGTTACTCTAAGATCCACTCCCAGTTCAGAATCGCTTTGACTACTGAATCGACAACCCGGCCCGGAAACTTTAATCCTTTTTTGTCCGAACCATGATTATGCTGATTTGCCGAACACTTATTGGCGGCGACCAGATGGGTCTGCCGGGATGGCGACAATCCGCGAGATTTTGAATAAAAGTGAAGATGCTTGCGGAGCTCATCAACGAGAGTGCTGCATAATTGCTCAGATATTGATAGAGTAATTATACGTAATCGAGATTCTGAACCGGCCCGAAACGCCTGGTGCTATTGCGGCCATTTCGTGTTGGGTGGGTTTTTTGTTCTTGGAGTATCCGGAAGCAGACTTTAATCGGAGATCTTGAGTGCATGACTGGTTCGAAAAGCGGGAGCATCGCCCACTGCTGGTTGCTCAGGTAGACAGCGCGCAAGACGAGACAACAGGCGATTTCTACTATCGTGCATTTGCTCCGGGAACCGGAATGGCACATTGTGATGGCGTCCATGTGGTCAACTTTACCTATTTCCACCGCTTACGACACCGTATAATGCGTGATGCCGATGTCCTGGTTCTAAACAACATATGCGATGCGGACCTCCTCCCGGTCATTAGAGACAGGAAGACACGAGGCAAACCCACCGTCTACGAACTTTGCGACGACCTTTGGGCACTTCCTGCGAGCAATCCCATGAGGGCCTTTTATAGCCAGTCGAATAATCTGCTGTTGATAAAGAGGCTGGCCCATTATTGCGATGCGCTCCAATTCAGTTCGCCGGAACTGGAGCGCAAGTTCGGCTATCTGAATTCCACCGTGCGCGTCTTCCCGAATCAGATCCTTGAAGTGCCTCCGGAACGGAACCGGGAGGAAAGGGCAATCGTAAGAGTGGGTTGGGGCGGATCGATTGGACATCTGGGCGATATGGCTAAGATTTCCGATCTGCTTGTCCGATGGGTACTCTCAAGGCAGGACGTGCATCTTTATCTCATGTGCGCGGACCCGGTATGGAAGCTTTTCGATTCCCTGCCGGAGAATCGAAAGAGACGGTTTGCCACGGGTTCGCTGGCCGATTATTACAATTTCGTCTCGCACCTGGACATCGGATTAGCCCCTCTGGAGGATACGCCTTTTAACCGGTCGAGGTCGGATGTCAAGTTCCTGGAATATGCAGCCCATGGAGTGGTTCCGGTGGTTCAGGCCACGGGACCTTACCTTCACTCCGTCGAAAAGGGCCGGACGGGATTTTTCTTCAATTCAACGGGCGAACTCATCTCTACGCTTGATCACCTTGTCTCGGATGCCTCCACAAGGAATAGGGTGTCCGCATCCGCCAGAAAATATGTGCTGACGGAACGAAATTACATAGCTCGCGCACCGGACCGGGTGGGGTTTTACCGCAGCCTGGCCGCCTCAGAAAACCGAGGCTTTGAAGACTGCGGCGGAACGGAAGAAATTTTTGCGAGCCTGTGCAACCACTCCGGCGCAAAGAAGAACGGCCGTCATCTGCTTCTTGGATCGACAAGATTTGAGCTGCTCCTGCAAAGCGGCATCCTTTCGCCCGAATCATCGGAAGCCTGGACTATGTTCTTGGAGGCCATGCAGATTGAGCCTTCGATCTATTTGCCCTATCTGTTCGGAGCGTTCAGATCAAGCGATCCGGTTCGAGCGCTGAAATCCGCCATAGAGCGGAATCCTGCTTCGATAGTCTCCTGGATCCATTTGGGAAAAGCTTATCTGTCCAAAGGCATGAGAGTCGAAGCGGTCGAGAGCTTCAAATCGGCGGCCGGCATTTTCCCGGAGTATGAGCTGCCGTATCTGGAAGGCGCCAACTGTCTGCGCGAAATGGGATTGGAACAAGACGGGATTGGTCTGCTGAAAAAAGCGATTGAACTCATCCCCGAGGTGATCAGGAGACCTCAAGCTGAAGAGTGATCGCTTCGGGGCGGAACGCTTTTTTCGTTAAAAGATAAAATTCATTCGTGCTTGAACCGGCTTGAGGCGGACTGCCATCAACGTCTGCAATGCCGGGGCAGGCGGTTCACTCGGCCAAAGGCTTTGCTCGCTATTGACAAAATTGAGGCGCTCTGTTAAACCAAACACCTCTTTATTCCCCGGTAGCTCAACCGGCAGAGCGGGTGGCTGTTAACCACTAGGTTGGCGGTTCGAGTCCGTCCCGGGGAGCTTTTATAATCAAGGGGTTAGCCAGATTGGCTAGCCTCTTTTTCTTTTCGTGCGTGAACATAGTGTGAGCCGGCGATGGATTACCCTCATTACGTCTCTTTATCCGGTTGTGGCAGTGCTCTTTTACATTTGGCTTCATTTCCCATGTATTTTCCGGGGTAGTTTCAACTCCGGTTGACAAGAAATCCGGAGACCGATTATGACTTTCGACGACGTCGGTCAAGATCGCCCAAAATGGGTCTCAAGATGCCAGAACTTGGAGACTGATATGGCTTCAGATAAGAGTTGTGAAGCAAGGTCGGCTACTTACTCGTCCGGACGGCATGATGGTACGGCAGATCACGCTGAAGAGGATAAATGGTTCGTAAACCACTGGGTTGGCGGTTCGAGTCCGTCCCGGGGGAGTTCGATTTTCTCAAAGCGAGGAGTTTTCCTGGCCTTGTTTGTTGTGCTTTTTCGCGGATGCGTCTATATTATGCAACTGATCCATAGTTGCAAATTCCCACGGCGGGATTAATTTATGACGAAGAAAGACAAGCTGCTTGATCGATTTTTTCAAAATATTCTCGATCGGGTCATCGAGGAATTAAAAGACAGAGGTATTCAGCCGTGAAAGATATATTACGCTACAGGGGTTTTATGGGTTCGATTGAAATCAGTATTGGAGATGACTGCCTTCATGGAAAGCTTCTGTTCATCAATGATCTTGTCACCTATGAAGCTCAAACCCCGAATCAGCTTCAGGCCGAATTCGAGTCTGCTGTTGAAGATTACCTGGCTACGTGCAAGGAACTGGGCCGCTCTCCCGACAAGCCATTTAAAGGGACTTTCAATATCAGAGTCGGCCCCGAGTTGCATCAAAAGCTCGCTAAACACGCGGCTTTAAAGCATGCTTCTATCAATGACATCGTTAAACAAGCATTAATTGAAAGCCTCCGCAAACCTGAATCGCCGAGCGCAGGCTAGGAAAAGACCGCCCGCTCTCTCTGAATCGGTGGACTCCCAGCCTGGACCGTTTCGGGGCTTCCGGTTTCCATGATAGAATGCCCCGTATAAGCGAGTGGCGGGGGAATTTTGAACGCTCATTTCTCCCCTACACATGGTAATTTTAGTCTGAAGATCGCTCGACCGGTGCGTCTCAGTCCCTCCTTGCAGCCAGGTGTAGTCCCGCTATCTTGACAACCCCGCGATGATAGCCCGAAGGAAAAAGTTCCGCGAATGCATCGATATCTATCTCAGCGGCCTCGCAAGTTGCATAAATCGTAGGGATGTCCTTTTTTCTGTCAAATTCCATACGCAGGTATCTGATTATCTGCCAGTGTTTCTCACCGAGAGGGCCTGGCATCTGCAGTTCGCGAGCTTTGAATTTCGCAAAGTCCTCATCCCACTCATTAGGATCGACAAGAAAACCCTGCACATTCACCCGATATACCCGTTTATCGAGGGGGATCGGTCCGATTCGGGTCTCTGGCGTTGGAAAATACGGAGTAGTTACTCCCCCGGCCATAAAGGCCACACCGGCAAGCTTGCAAGCCCCACGCAGGTAACCGGATGGGAAAAGTCTTTGCAGGTCCTTAAGGCTCAGCTTGTGGGCTTTGCACGTCTTATGAGCTATCGGGCATGAACCGGTTTCCAGATAAGTCGCACGGATGAACTTCAGGACGTCCCAATGGATGGGTGTGAGACCTTCGGTTATATCTAACCCAGGAGCCATTTCTTCGACGAAATCGTCATCCCATTGCCCCGGATCGAGCAGGAAACCATCATCATCAAGAAGGTAGGTCTTGTTTTTTCTTTCTAGTGTCTGCATGTCTGTCTCCTGTGGAAAATGTGATACGGTTCAACAAGAATTTTCGATGAGGAGAACTCCAGGATGCTGCATGGGCCGATCACAAAAGATCTGCCAATCCCAAAAGGAAGTTTCCTGTATCAAGCCTGAAAGAGATGTCTTAGATGGTCCCCATACCCTTCAGGACTTCGCGCGGCCTGCCGGGGCAGTTGGTGGTTAAGCGTCCTCTTATCCCCGGAGGACAATCGCTTTTCCCACCAAATCAAAGACGCTTCCGACCGCGACTTCACGCTGATGGTACTTCATAAGCTGCTCTATTTGCCTCTTGCAATTGAAGCACGGGGCTGCAACGTACGCTGCCCCGGTTTGATCGACCTGTTCGAGTTTTTTCTTCCCGGTGCGAGTCATTCGATATTCGTAGAAGGAGTCCATTCCACGCACCCCCTCAGAGCTGTCCAGAACAGCCAGACCTCCGCCCCCGCCGCAACACCAGTTATTATCCCGGTTAGGGGACATCTCCCGGAACTCACCCGCACACGCGCGCAGGACCTCACGGGGTTCTTCGGTCAAACCGGTGCTCCTGGCGTAATTGCAAGGATCGTGGTACGTCACCACCATAGGGTTTCTAGTGCTGTCCAGCTTTACGCCCCGCCTGCGGATGACCTCGGCTGCCAGGATGAATATGCTGGTAATTTCATAGGGGATGTCTTTCCCCCAGAAATTCTTGCCGCCGATTTGCGAAGCCACTCGGTAGGCATGCCCGCATTCGCCGATCACCAGCTTTTTTACCCCAAGGTCGATGCTTGCATCGTGCAATCGTTTATTCTTCAGTCTCATATGCGCATCATCGCCGGTAAACAACCCGTAATTTGCTGCGTCGAAAGCATGGGAACTCAGTGTCCAGTCTATCCCGGCAGAGTGGAAGAAAGCCGCATATCCCATCAGGGTCTCGGGGTAAGAGAGTATCTCGCCTGCAGAGGTCACCAAAAGTACGTCCGCTTTGCGATCGATTGGGATCCTGATCGGTATTGCGTGTTCTTCGAGAAGCTCCCCTTCAAGGAATTCAGCTATCTCGGTCGCCGTAGGCGCATTAACGCCTTCACCGTTGCCTACCCTGGCGTCAGATTGCTGGATCGCGCAGATCTTTCGTGGTGTCAATCCTATGGAGTGAAGGATTGAGCGTGCCTTGCGCGTTATCACCGAATTATCAATTCCAAGGGGACAGAACTTTGCACACCGTCGGCATCCTGAACAAGAGTAGAAATCCTTTGCCCAGGACTGAAGATTTGCCTCAGTAAGACCGTCCCCGTTCGTGAAGCCCGCCGAACGAAGGATCTTGCTCAAAACAGACCGTTCCGCGTTGTAGAGTCTTCGCAAACGGTCCGAACGTATCGCGGGGTTGGCGTAGCTGTTGGGATCGCCTTGGCTCACGTGACACTGCTTGGCGCACGTGCCGCACTTTGCACAGATATCCATGTACAATTGAAGGACCATCGGTCCATTCCTTATGGCTCTTACCGCCCCTTTTGCCTTCTCCAGTTCAGTCTGGTGGAGCATTTGGGGTTGTAAATCCATCGCCATTTCTCCTTTTTATCGTGCCGCCATGAATCTCCGCGGGGCTGCTTCAAAGGGTTCGAAGCGTCTCTCAGCTTTGATATAGTACCGATTTAGTGTAAAAAACTCCCGGAATGTGGAGGAATTTACTGAATGGAATATACATGATCAACACCTGGGCCAAGAATAAGTGGAGTAGGAAGCAAGGATCGCGGGGAATAGCCGTTATTCTCAGCCCAACAAGGCCGGAACAAAACTCGCGGACCGATGCCGGATCGAAATTGGAGCTGAAGCGCACGAAATCCCCGCTGATTACCACTGCAAGGATCAACACGATACTGGCGTAGTCCTCAACACCGGAAATCTCCCGAACGCGGACAGAGGCAAAGCGGCGAATGAGGAGATAGATCGCAGAGGCAAGGAGTATCAGTCCGGCAGTGCCGCCGATGGCGCTGCCGATCTTGTCGCCCCTTCCATTTTCGAAGCCGAGGTATTTCCACAACAGAGTGAAATTGCTTATCAGCATTATGTGTCCAATCAGGACCATAAAAAGGAAGAGGTGAAATACGGAGGTTCCGATCCAAAGAGACCTGTTCCCATCCGATAACTGCTCGAAAGTTAGGCTCTCCAACAGGATTCGCTTCCATTTTTCTCTGGAGGTGGCAGGCGTGGGGAAAAGGGGCAATCTTGCCGCTCCCGCCCTGTTCCAGTTCTTAATCCTGCTGACGATCCCTGCCAGAAAGACTGCTGCCGTTAGACAAGGCATAAAGATGCATACAATCTCCTCAACAACCACGACGATTCTCCTTTAAATACATTAATCCGACTGAATTAGTGATAATATAGTCTCAAAAAAATCTTACATGACATCGGAAAGATATGTCTCTTCCAACTTTCCAGCGACATAGTCCCGCAGTCCCTGAAAAACCTCCAGGAGCCGCCCTTCTTTCTCGATCGGGGTAGGACTATAGAAGTATCGACTCACTGATTCGGTGGGGGCCAGAGCCCCGTCGAAAAGCCGGATGATTTCCGCGAGGGAGATCCTGTCGGGGCTTTTGACCAACAGGAACCCGCCTCTTTTACCCTTCGTGCTGTGAACGTAGCTGGCGCGCCTGAGTACAAGGAGGATCTCTTCGAGAAATCTTGGCGGTATTTGCTGGGCCGAGGCAATTGCGTGCACTGGGATGTATTCGTCCATTTGGTTCCGTGCCAGATAAATCAAAGCAAGCAACGCGTATTCACAGCGGGCCGTCAGTTTCACATCTTCCCCATTGCTGCGTTAGTTGTATAGTCTGCTGGCGGGAGGGAATGCCAGCCTATCTTTACGACCACCTGAAATTGCGCTGTGTCTTTGTGAGTGAATATATCATATTCTCGATCATTTTAATATTATTAACAACGGAGCTTCCTATATCATGGGACTCCCGCAGTCCACAAGGGGTATTTTGGGGGGGCATCGATAGGGTAGCAGGATGAGATAATCGTGCCCAAACTGAGCGAGGTCTTATGAGTGTTGACTTGGGCAGTCCATTGCTATACAGAAAAGCCTCATTTCTGAATAAAGTCGAAGAGCGTATGAACCTCTTTCCGAACCTCTTCTATTACCGGGACGGACCGCATGAGTTTAGAAAACTGGTCCTGCTGTCTCTGCTTTTTGCAGTTCTCCTGAATTGCCGGGCAACCCTTTGTGGGGCGGCCGAGGACCCCGTGGGCCGTCTGATAAACCCGCAGGGTTCGGTCGGCGTCCTTTCGGCAGGAAAGTCCTCCTGGGAGCCGGGAGTTAACGGCTGCCAGCTATTTGCGGGCGATTCAATTAAAACCGGTCCGGACTCTCGCGTTTCGATCCTATGTGTCGATGAAACACAGCTAAAGCTCAACGAGAACACCGTGGTGGTACTGAAGAGCAGCGTGCCTTCACAAAGACTGGGAGTTGTTGTACCAGCGGCGCAAAAGTATCCGGGCGCAAGCCTGTACCAGGTGCAGGCAGGAGAAGCATGGCTGCGGAATAAAAACGACAAGGCACGGTTCGAGGTCCATACTCCCGCGGTCACAGCGGCGATTCGCGGCACTGAACTGAATATCAGGGTGGATAGAAACGGCTCCACTTCCGTTGTACTGCTGGAAGGCAGACTGACTCTGGCCAATCCTCAGGGGCAGTTAGACCTCGACCCTGGGGAAGAGGGTTTTGCCGAAGTCGGCAAGACTCCGGTCAAACGAATCATTTTGCAGCCAAAAGATGCCGTGCAGTGGTCGCTCTATTATCCGGGGATCTTCAGTTACCGGGATATTCCTCTGGGAGGCGAAGCGGCATCACAAATGCTCGTGAGCGCCCAAGCCGCCTATGACCGAGGAGACCTGGAAAGCAGCGAGCGGGATGTCTATAGAGTGCTGGCCGAAGATCCTGAAAACGCTCAGGCCATTCTTATTCTCGGCTGGATATATCTTCAGAGACAGGATTCGCAAAAAGCCCTGGGTTGTTTTGAAAAAGCATTGAAGCAAAATGCATCACCGGGATTGACCGTATGCGGTCTTGCTCTGGCCAGGTACCGCACCGGCGATATCGTGGGCGCCTACAGGCTTATGAAAGCAGAGCTTAAGCAGAGCAGCCCTTCTCTCGTGGTGGTCATGTCGGGTTACTTTTCAATGCTTGTCGGAAAAATAGACGAAGCGAAGGCGCTTCTGACCGACAGCCGGATCAGGGGGCGGGATGAAGCCATTGCGCATTCGCTTCTTAGCCAGATATACCTCGCCCAAAACAGTAAGGAACAGGCGGCGGCAGAGGCTGAAAAAGCCCTCCTGGCGAACGGCGAGTCCCCGATGGCGCGAATGAGTTCCGCGCTGGTCAAAATATCATATTTCGATTTGTCCGCTGCCAGGAAGCTTCTGGAAAGATCCCTCGAAACCGATCCCCGTTTCCTTGAGGCCTATGTCTACCTCGCGAGGCTGTGGCTTGGGGCCGATTATCTGGACCGGGCATGGGATATTATCTGCAGAGCCATGGAGATTTCAAAAACGGACAGTGAGGTCTTGAGTCTGGCCGGGTTTATTCGCCTTGGTTACAGGGACTATGACAAGGCATTCAAACTGTTCACGGAAGCGGCAAAAAATAATCCCGGATTCGGTGAGCCGCACATCGGCCTTGCCAATATCGCATTCAGGAACCGGAATTTTGGCCTGGGTCTAAATGAAATGCTCACCGCAACGCTTCTCGAGCCCAGAGTGTCGCTCTACCAGAGCAGCCTTGGAAAGGCGCTCTATAAGACGCATTCTTTCGATAAGGCCCTCGAAGTTTATGATTATGCCAAAACTCTCGATCCCAACGATCCGACCCCGTATCTCTATAAAGGAATTGCCCTCTCCGATCTCTACCGTCCCGGAGAAGCAATACAGGAAATCAATAAGTCTATAGAGCTAAACGACAACATGGCAATCTTCAAATCCAGGCTAATGTTGGACCGAGACCTCGCAGTGAGGAACACTAACCTGGCGCGCTCCTACAACCAGCTCGGGCTTTCGGATTGGGCGTGCAGCAAGGCCCTCACCGCAGTCAAAAACAATCCACTGAACGGCTCGGCGCGCCTCTTTTTGTATTCATCCTATGCATCCACGCGGCAGCGATACGGAGCTGCCGATTCGGAGCTGCTCCTCTATTGGTTGCTCTCCCCGGCCAATGAAAACACCTTCAGCGTGGGAACCAGCAACTCGGCCGACTACACACAGATGTTTGAGATGCCCTATACAAGAGTGGACGCCGTTACGAACGTCGGCACATGGGCCGACCATACAGCCCCGGTTCAGGACCACTCGATTGAGGCCTACGGGGGCTTGCCGGGGTTGGCGCTGGATGCCTTCGGAGAGTATCACAGCGACCCGGGATTCAGGACGAGAAATAATGATTATCAGTACCTTGATGGTGAGTTTTTGGGAAAATTCGAACCAACAATCAAGGATTCTTTTTATGCCCGATACGCGAACTGGAAAGCGTGGGAGGGGGATACCAGCAATATCAATGATTTTTCTTACATAAACGATCCAAATCAGCGGTGGACGGAGAGGGGTTACATGGCGGAGGGCGGATATGTCCGCCGTTTTTCACCCGATGCCGTTTTCATCGGGTACTTCGATTTGGGGCACGCCAACATCCTGGGCACCGATTGGTCTAAAATCGTTAATTACCCGAACCCGTATCGTTTGTATGAGTATTTCCGCTATATCCAAGACTACGACAACGTGCAGCTTCAACAGCAGCTAAGAATCGGCGATCATAACCTGATGGCCGGTTTTGATTATTTCAATGACACTCTTTATAATTACTTGTTCACATGGCAGAGAGCAGGTTCTCCTCCAAGCTCTTCCGAGCAATTTACTCCCAGCGAGAGTGACACTACATTGTATTTGCGCGACTACTGGCATATCGGCTCGCAGCTTCTGGTCGAGCTGGGCCTGTCCGGGGATTCCGTGGGGAGCTATCGTTTCGGATATTCCCGATCCATATATTCCACCACCATCAATCCGGCGGTCGGCCTCGATTATGAAATCAATAAATCAAACACTCTTCGTTGTGCCTACCAGTCCTACATCAATCATTTTTCTCTCAGCTCTACCATAGCTCCTTCCGAAGTGGCCGGATTCCCATCGGAAATCGATGTCGATGACGGTTCCAAAGTAAAGGAGCTGGGCTTTTCATGGGAGTCGCAGTGGAACCCCAAAACGTTTACCTTACTCAACCTGACCGGCTATCGAGTGGATGATCCTCAATTCTGGCCGAATCACCCCGGTTTTGTCTATGATGTTACCGAACGTTTACAGGGATCATTCACCGTCAACCGGGTGTTGACCTCATCTCTTGGGCTTTCAGCCGGCATTATGGGAAAAGGCGTGTCTATCGACGATAAGTCAATAACTATCGCGGGAGATTACAGAGAGTTATCCGGAAACGTAAAGCTTTCGTACCAGCACCCCAGCGGCTGGTTTGCATCGATAAAGGACACCGTGGTTCAGCAAAGTCTTGGCGGGAGCCTTTGCGGCTATACTCAAGCGCAGTCAGAGCTTGGAAATCCTTTCAATCTGGTCGATATCAGCATCGGCGAATACTTCGACAACAAGCGAGGATTTGCGGCCCTGTCGGTACTCAATGTACTGAATCAACACTTCTATTATCAGGTTGAGCCGTCTTACCTGAATGCGCCGATGTCGAATGTGCTGGAGGACTTTCGTCCGGATCGCGAGATAGTATTCAGTGCGGGCATTTTCTTCTGAAAGCTCTCCATTGCATGCGGCTGATGGTTTCAATATCTCTCAGACTAATCCCCACATTTCCTTTCGTCCAGGATGGCATTGGCGGCACTGCCATTGAATGAAACTTTGCTTGTGCTTATTCCCGTTGGATACTGGCCGCACGGCACGGTATCGGCGATTTCCAGGGCCTCCTTCGTTTGCGGCCTGGTGTCCTTGACTGTAAGGCCGTTTACCCGGATGCCTGAGGCCTCGGCAACGCTCGCGCCCGCTCCTCCGGTGTCCTGCCGGGGCAGTTTGCCGGAGGCGCTTATGGAGTTGTTCTTGAGAGAAATATTCTGCGCACCGGTTATCAGGATGGATTCGGCATCCGAGTCAGAAAAACTGTTGGACGAGACCGTAACATTTTGTGGTCCCTTATAAGACGACGGCATCATCTGCATGTGTACTCCGTCGGGGGCGGGCGTGGCCATGAAATTCCCGATCAGAGCTTGATAGGCATAAGGCCCCGGCCCCGAATAACCCATGGTGTTTATAGTTCCTCCGGAAAACCTGTTTCCGGTAATGGAAACATTGTCCGGGACCGGCCCTTGCAACTGGTCGAAATCGGCCTCCAGATTGATCCCGTTGCCTGTGAGGTAGAACGTGTTATTTGAAATGTTGCAATCAAGGTTACAGGACCGAACGTTCATCCCCCACAGGGTGTTATTGAATGTATTGTTCGTGATGGTGCTCGTGCCGGCTAGCGCCAGATCAAAAACGGTGGTGCCGGTGTAATAAGTACCCAACGCCGACGGCGGTTTTCCGTTCGGATCGGGGACAACCCCGGCTACCGGGGAACTCAAGCCCAGCGTGTAATACCAAAAGCCGTCCTTTTGGGTTGAGCTCACACTTGTCACTGTAGCTGTTCCCAGGACCTGGCCTGTCGTGGTCTGGACGAACTGCATTTCGTCTCCGACCGCGATAAGAATAGGGAATGGCTCTATATCAGTATTGCTGACGACCACCGACGGCGAAGAATCCGAAACGGAGATGACGTCCATGGCGGTGGTATAAATATTCACCGAATCGTCAGTTCCGCCCTGGGTGGAGTTTTTGAAAATGCGAATGGCGCCCCGTTGGTCTTGAATGATGAATGCTCCCCCGTTGATCGAATGGTAGCGGCCCGAATCAGGCGAAGTGGTAACGGTGTTGTTCTCGATTATGATGTTTCCGGAACCCCCTGTTGATGCGACGGCCTGTACGTTGGCGGCATAGATCACCATTCCCTGAACGGTTATGTCCTTTGAATAAAGAAAGTGCAAGGCCGAACCCGCATACCTGGCCACCTGGACGAACCGGTCGCCGGGGCTGGCGTCCCCTACCCCTATGTCGTTTGGCACGTACATCCTGAATTGATTGGGCTCCGGCAAGCTGTCCCACGACCTTGTTATAAGTTGACTTGATACGGTCACGTTTCGCTTGGATATGGGGCTGGTGGGGTCCACAAGGACTCCCCATCTGTGCTCGGTCCCGGAAAAGAAGCTTGAATCCAAGGACGGGAACCCATCCTGGATCTGCAGCACGAAACTACTGGTGCCGGGATCGACCGAAATAACAGTTCCCTGGGTAAATGGAAGGGCATCCTGGCCGTAATCGATGGTGAAGTTGCTTATTGTGACGGAAGTGCTCGAAACAACCGAAAATGCGCCTGCCTTGGCGTTTTCCAGGATCAGTACGGATTTTTTGGCGCCCTGGCCGGTAATGGTCAAGTTATCGGCCTGGACTGAAAAACACTGGTTCGAGTTGCCCGAATCAGACCCGACCACGTTCGAACACTCCACTTTGTATCTGCCGTTGCCAAAGACCACCTGGGCGGAATGCCCGGGATTTTGAGCCGTGTAGTTTGAGGCAAGTTCAATGGCTTGTGTGATTGCAGCCGTGGAATCCTTGACCCCGGTGGGGTCCGCCCCATAATTATTTACGGGAAATTTGGCACCGGGCGAGGCGCTGCACAGCGCGGGACACAAAAGAAAGAATATAAATAGACCGGCGCGTATGTTTCTCATGAATCCTCCTAATTTCCACATTTCCTTTCATCCAGGATGGCATCAGCGGTACTGCCATTGAAGGAAACCTTGCTTGTGCTTATTCCCTCGGGGTACTGGCCGCACGGCACGGTATCGGCGATTTCCAGGGCCTCCTTCGTTTGCGGCCTGGTGTCCTTGACTGTAAGGCCGTTTACCCGGATGCCTGAGGCCTCGGCAACGCTCGCGCCCGCTCCTCCGGTGTCCTGCCGGGGCAGTTTGCCGGAGGCGCTTATGGTGTTGTTCTTAAGAGAAATATTCTGCGCACCGGTTATCAGGATGGATTCGGCATCCGAATCAAAAAAACTGTTGGACGAGACCGTGATATTTTCGGGTCCCTTATAAGACGACGGCATCTCCTTGATGTGTGCGCCGTCGGGGGTAGGCGTGGCCATGAAATTACCGATCAGAACTTGATAGGCGTAAGGCCCCGGCCCCGCTCCCAGGGTGCTGATAATTCCTCCGTAGAATTTGTTGCCGATAATGGAAACATTGTTGGGGACCGGTCCCTGCAACTGCAGGAAGTCGGCCTCGAGATTGACCCCGTTACCGGTAAGATAAAAGGTGTTATTTGAAATGTTGCAGTCGAGATTGCAGGACCGTATGTTCATTGCCATCAGGTAGTTATTGAATGTATTGTTTGTGATGGTGCTCGCGCCGGCTAACGACAGGTCAAAAACAGTGGTGCCGGTGTAATAAGAATCCAACGCCGCGGGGGGAGTTCCGTTCGGATCGGGGACAACCCCGGCCACTGCGGAACTCAAACCCAGCGTGTAATACGAAAAGGGGTCCGATTTGGTTGAACTTACACTTGTCACCGTGGCTGTTCCCAAAACCTGGCCTGTTGTGGTCTGGACGAATTGCATCTCGTCACCGGCCTCGATAGGGATCGAAGCAGTACCACCGATAACAACCGAAGGCGGAGAATCGGAAACAGAGATGACGTCCATAGCGGGGGTGTAGATATTCACCGAGTCGTCGGTCCCGCCCTGAGTCGAGTTTTTGAGAATGCGAATGGCGCCCCGATGGTTTGGAACGATGAATGCTCCCCCATTGATCGAATGGTAGCGGCCCGAATTGGGCGAAGTGGTAACGGTGTTGTTCTGAATTATGAGGTTTCCGGTACCCCCTGATGACGCGACGGCTTGAACGTTGGCGGCGTAAAATACCATTCCCTGCACAGTCACGTCCTTTGAATCAAGAAAGTGCAAAGCTGAGCCCGCATATCTGGCCACCTGGACATACCGGTCGCCGATGCTGACGTCCCCGACGCCGGCGGTGTCATTTTGCACATACATCCTGAATTGATTGGGCTGGCCCGACACGACGTCCCACGACCTTGTCCAAAGTTGACTGGATACGGTCACATTTCTCTTGGCTATGGGGCTGGTGGGGTCCACAAGGACTCCCCATCTTTGCGTGGCCTGGGAAAAGAAGGTTGAATTCAAAGATGGGAACCCGTCCTGGATCTGCAGCACGAAACTCGGATTAGGTGTGGTGTCGGGATCGACCGAAACAACCGTTCCCTGGGTAAATGGAAGGGCATCCTGGCCGTAATCGATGGCGAAATTGCTTATCGTGACCGAACTGCTCGAACTGACCGAAAATGCGCCCGCCATCGGGTTTTCCAGGACCAGCGTGGATTTTTTGGCGCCCTGGCCGGAAATCGTCAGGTTATCGGCCTGGACTGAAAAGCACCAATTCAAGCTGTCTGGAGTAGGCCCGACCATGCTCGAACATTCCACCATATACCGGCCGTTACCAAAGATCACCTGGGCCGAATGCCCAGGGTTCTGGGCCGTATAGTTTGCCGCGAGTTCAATAGCCTGCGTGATTGCCGCCGTGGAATCCTTGACCCCTGAAGGGTCCGCCCCATAGTTATTTACGGGAAATGAAGCGCTCGACGAGGCGCTGCAGAGCGCGGGACACAAAAGAACAAATATAAATAGACCGGCGCATATATTTCTCATGGGAATCCTCTCCCGTTGAATGGTCCGTGAAGCTGCTCCGGCTGGCGCAGCTCAAACCCCGGAGGGCCAATTCATATCGATCCGCAAAGAGGAATTACTGTTCAGTAGGCGACGAGAAGACGTATAGAATATCAGCCGTATCTTCTTTTCACAATAGCCGAAATTCATCTTTATCTGATATAATCCTCTTCCTGCCAAAGAGGCCCGGGGGGAGACCTGATATGGCATACTTTCCCGATAACGAATTGAAGCGAGAGCGTCGTGTGGTCTTATGCGTTTCGCTGGCAGCTTTCATCTTTCAATTCGAAGCCTTAGCCATCAATATTTCACTGCCGACCATCACCAGGGATTTCAAAGTCACCTCCACTTTAATTTCTTTTGTTGTTCTTGCTTATCTTCTGGCCGCCGTATCGACACTTCTTCCAGCCGGAAAATTGGGCGACCGGCTGGGGTTAAAAAGGACATTTCTTGCCGGGTGCGGCATTGCAATGCTCGGCACCCTATGTTGCGGATTATCGTCGAATTTTTATACTCTGATCGCCTGCAGATTTATACAGGGGGTTGGCGCTGGAATTTTCGCGGCATTGGGATATGTCATGATTCCGGCCTGGGTGCGCAAAGGCAGGATTGGCTGGGGATACGGCTACCTGAATATGGCCGCGGGAATCGGCATGCTGGTTGGAGTCCCGGTTGGGGGCGTGCTGGTTGAGTTTACGAATTGGCGATGGATCTTTTTCAGCAGCCTGCCGCTTCTGGGATTGCTGGTGGTTGCCGCGTGGCGGGACCTTCCGATGGATTCACCAAAGGCAGCCGGTCGGCAGCCCCTGGATATAGCGGGGACGGTCCTGTTATCCGCGCTGTTGATGACAATCCTTTTTGGACTCAGCCTGGGGAGTGAAATAGGTTGGCAGAGCCTGCCGATATTATCAGCTTTTGCCGCATCTGCCGTACTTGCCGCGGCCCTGGGGAGATGGCTCACTTCGGACCGCTCTTCGCTCATTTCCATCGATCTCCTCAGACGGCCCCGCTTCGTCGCCTCCCTTATTGTCTTGTTTCTCGTCAGAGCGGTTCTGGGAGGGGCCAACTTCCTCATGCCCTTCTATCTCGAAGTCTACTGCGGCCTTTCGGCGCTCTTCTCAAGCCTCATCGTTTTGGCCTGCCCTCTGGCTTACGCTTCGACCGGCCCTCAAGCTGGCCGATTGGCTGATCGGATCGGCTCGAAACCCCTCGTGATTGCCTCGACGGTCATCGGGATTATTGCGTTTGGACTTTTTGCCGCCCTGCTTTCAGCCGCAAGCGTAGGAATAGCGCTGGCTTTTCTGCTGGCCGTGGGTCTTTCGATGGGATTGTTCTCTTCGCCCAACAGCAGATTCTCTATCGAGTGCGCCCCCAATGCCTGCAGAACTGAAGCAGCCGCGCTAATTCCCGTAGCACTTAACATGGGAACGGCCTTTGGCATCAGCTTTTTCGAAACGGTATTCAGTTTGGGTTTTCCAGATGGCACCATCTATTTGAAGCATCTTAGCGAATTTCATCCACAGATGTCGGTGGACTGGATTTCCAGTGGTTTTTCGGACGCATTCTTCATGTCGGCAGTTTTTTTCCTCATTGCTGCCGTGATCACTTTGCTGAGTTACCGGATCGTAGAAGGATCGAAGAGCTGAGATGGAGAATCAGCCCGGCATGGATCCGCTGAAGATGATAACTCAGGCAATCAGGCCTACACTTTTCAGTGTCACCGCCCGGCCCGAGCTGATCATCGCGATTCTCTACACACATTTGATGTCGGAGCGTCTGTGGCAGCTTGGAGAGGAAATTTCAAAACACTCCGGCAGGCCTTCATCGCAGGAAGCGCTTGCCAAGAGGATGGCCAGGATTCACCAGTTTGTAAACGGCCGTTTCTATCATGCTCCTCCGATGGAGTTTGCCCGACTTTGGGGGTTGCATGAACGAGAAAACATAAAAGACCGGGAAGACCTGGACGCCAATGACTACGCCATGGACGTCCTCACCAAAGGGTTCGAGCGCAGAAAGGATTTCGAGTCCTCCGCCCCGGTGCTGCTCGATTTTCTGAAAATGGGTTTTTTCCCTGAATACGTCTATCCGACGCTGGACGTGGTTCTGGCACACGGCGCTCGGCTGCGGCACTTGCCTAATCGTCCTCTCGGGATGACGTCGTGTGTGGATGAATGCATTCTTATCGCTGCTCTTGCCCTCGCCACGCAAAGCTGCAATCTGGATGATATCCTCTTTTTGGGGTCCCCGTTCCATTATTCATTGTTTCTTTTTCCTGACGGAAATGAAGGATTTTGGTTCAATGCCAAACGGGAACTTTTCGATGAGGGCGCGTGGAGGTCTCAATGCCACCAGGGTTCAGTCTCTGACCGGAGGGAAGCTTTTGAAAGGAGAATGCTGATCTTCGACCGTCTGATAACGCCTGAAGGATATTGTGTTTTTCCAAAGGGCCAAATGACAATTTCCAAAAAAAGGATGGAGATTCTCATCGAGAGGCTGGGCGGCTTTCTCGGGCTGCATATGGAGCAAATGCTGCCTGAGTTGGATCGGTGCATGGAATGCGCCGAGGCATTGGATAACAGCGAGACGCGGACCATTGCAGGCCCGTGCGCATCCAGCGCCGAAATCAGAGAACAGTTGAGGAATTTGACCGCAGATGACACTAACACTGTTGCACATGCATCGAGTTATACCTTCCGATCCCTGGACGTTCCGAATCCCGAGGCTTATGTCAAGGCTGCATTGAGCGGCTATAAGACCTATATACGCGCCGCGGAAGTATCGGACCTGGATGATGCCCTTTCACTGGTCCGCAATATTCCCGGCAAGGTGTCCATCCTCCAGGGGCTGGATAGAATCGCCCTTCCCGACGAAGTCCTCTTTTTTCAAACGGCAAGTGACAATGAACGGGTGTTACTGCTATATACGCTGCTTACGCACTCCCCTTACTCGGAAATTGAAAAAGCCGATATCCAGGCCACGGCGGGGGGCCTGCCATGGATGGTGCGCTATGGCGGGATGGATTTCACCGGTTCCGATTTGCGGAGCCCTTGAACAAGGGCGGAGAAGCAAAATGGAAGTGATGTGCTTCGCGGCCTCACAAAGTTTGGCAAGGCAGATCCGGGGTGCTTCCGCGGCCTCACTGTGGATGGCTGTTTTCTTTTGTTGGGTGACCCCGTCTTTCGCCCAGACCCCGTTTCAGTTGGAAACCGGCCACAACACGGCCGCCTGTAGTAATTCGAACATGCAGGCTTATTGCATGGACGGCTTCCCTGTGGGCGACGGGCCCTGGGAGGGAGGCTGGAGCGACAACAGGGTCGGTACCGATGGGCAACCCGTGGTCACAAAAGTCCTCTCTCCGGGAGTTGGAGACTACCTGTCGGGCTACTCCGGCAATATCGCCAAAGGGCGCGGCGCACCACCGTGGCCCGACTCGCGGCACCCCGGCGATGTCCATAACCTGCTCTATCCCGGCAATACCACCAAGATCTTCGCCGCCGTGCAGCATTGGTTCGCCACCGATAATCCCGCTCAGGTGGCGATCTGTGATTCGCCCCCGTCCGGTCAGGTATGTCAGGATGTGGCCGTCTCGGGGGGCCACAAAATGACCGGGTTCTCATCCAACGACTCTGCCTACACCGACGCCATGGCCGAGGATCTATGGGAACGGGGCTTTGACGGCATCATCGCAAACGTCGGCTCCGGACCGTATTGCTGCGCGGTGAACCCTCTGGCGAGCGGTAATTATCACGGCCAGTCGAACAACTTCACGGCTGCCTGCAGCAGCAACATCAGTTGGGTCGACGAAGGGTTGCATAAGCTGCAGGCTTCCATGCTGCACTATGCCTCGTCCAAATTTCAGTTTGCCCTGCAAATCGACGAGGGGTCTTTCAAATTTGCGGAGAACTGCGCGTGCAAGTCGGCCGACTGCGCCTTCCAGGGTGAAAACGGCTCCGACTACTACCAGGCCCAGTGCATTCGCGACCAACTGGAAGCCCAGTTGAACTACTATGCAAATGGAGATACCCGAAAACTTGCGCCCTTCTTCTCGGCGGGAAACTATTTGACGCCCGCGCGCAACAGCCCGGTTGTGCAGTTCTTCATTTTCGAGGGCTATGAGGGCTCGGATTCGACCTCGTCCGGCCTCAGTCATAAACAGGGTGGGGATACCCCCAACGGGTACCTCTGGCAGTGTTCGAACGACACGCCCTGCATCGTGGACGCGGCAAGCCAGAGCCAATGTTTCGGCACAAAGGACTGCTGGGATAAAATCTGGACGGACCTGCGGAAGTATGCCGCCGATCAACTTGGCCTCACGCCCTACTTCATATTCAAGACCATAGACACTTCATGTGTGTACAATAAGCCGGGGGGATTCGATCATGTGGAATCGGACGGTTGCTATCTCTGGCCCGAGACCAACTCGTTTCCCGGTACTCTCGCCGAACAGCTCGACTGGGGCCAGGCCGGCAATGTTGACCCTCATTACCGGAACTGGTCCGCCGCTAAGGGCGTAAAGGGGGCCAATGGCCAAAAGGCAATATTTTTTGGCGGCGCGTGGAAGGGTGTCAACGATCGCTTCTGGGACACCGGGACACCGGTCACGGGTTCGGGGGCGGGCGGAATAGAGGCGGGAAAGATCGCGAATGGCTTGCCCCAGGTCGAATCGGCTTATCAGGGGCTGGTGATGTCCCAGCGCTGGGGACAGACGTGGATCGACACGTTTGCCGAAGCAGGACGAGGAAACTTTTTTTCCGCTCGTAACCAGTTGCCTTACCTCCTGGTAGCAACTTACGACGATTACGAAGCGGGTCGTAGTGACAACCGAAAAATCACCCACCGTGATCATCGAAATCTCCCCCACCCCTGGTTTGTGTTTTCCTTTTGCCCAGGGCTGAAAATCACGGGGCCGGTAGAGGGGGAAACGGAAGGAGCCCTT